>Ga0073934_10000691_pt1 | contig 93413 bp, 87 predicted proteins | sample LarsenN4metaG_FD_76834 | JGI IMG/M metagenome (GOLD analysis project Ga0073934, IMG submission 76834) | Hot spring sediment bacterial and archeal communities from British Columbia, Canada, to study Microbial Dark Matter (Phase II) - Larsen... ...
GGTTGAATTCGGGCTGGAGGTCGGGTTCCTGGTTCTCGTAGACGCCATCGGCATTGGCCTGCCAGACCTCGACCATGGCGCCGGCCACCGGCTGGCCGAGGCAGTCGAGGATGCGGCCGCTGACCGCGACCGGCTCGCCGCGGCCGTCGCGGCTGATGTCGGCGCCGTTGGGGCATTCCGGCACGTCGGCGCGGTAGAACGGCCCCGCGACGGTGTTGGGCGTCGCGCCGGCGGGGCGGCGGGCGTTGAGGTCCTCGACGAGGGTCGAGACGCCGAGCACGTCGGCCAGCAGCACCCATTCCTGGCGCCGCGAGTCGGTGGCATGGCCGACCTCGGTCAGGAAGGCGATCAGCGCCTGCAGGGCCGCGGGGGTGAGGCGCAGTTCGGCGATCAGGTCGTGCAGGTGGCGCACGCCCTTCGCCGCCGCCGCGGCGAGCGCCGCATCCGGCCCGCCGGCGATGCGCGCGGCGAAATCGGCGGCGATGTCGCGTTCGCCCGCGCCATGTGCCTGACCGTCCATGCCGGCCGCTGCCCCCCTCTGGTCCTCCGTGGATCAAGGATAGGCGCCGCGGCGCGGGGATTGATGATTTGTTGTGCCGACAATATAGCATTCCGTTATGCGGCTGAACGAGCGCCACCTGGTCCAGCTTGCCGCGGTGATCGACGCCGGCGGCGTGTCGGAGGGTGCGGCGAGCCTCGGCCTGACCCAGCCCGCGGTGTCGCGGTCGCTCGCCATGCTGGAGGCGCGGGTGGGCGAGCCGCTGTTCGTCAAGGGCCGCCGCCCGCTGCAGCCGACCGAGCTTGGCCGCCAGCTGGCCACCCAGGGCCGCGCGATCCTGATCGCGGCGCGCAAGGCCTCGGACGCGGTGGCGGGGTTCCGGCGCGGCAGCGCGGGAACGGTGCGGGTCGGCGGCGTGCCCTATTTCATGGATGCGATGATCAGCCGGATGGTGGCGGGGTTCCAGAATGCCGAGCCCGACATCCACGTGCAGCAGTCCTACGGCAACCAGGCCGAGCTGGCCGCCGCGGTGCGGTCGGGCGAGATCGACATCGCCGTCGTCCCGATGGGGCCGATCGCGCCGGGGCGCGGGCTTGAGTTCACCGAGATCCTGCCGGGGCGCAACATCGTCGCCTGCCGGGTCGGCCATCCCCTGCTGCGCAAGCGCCGGATCGAGGCCGGCGATGTCGGCGCCTATCCCTGGGTCGCGCCGCTGCCGGGCTCGCCGCTCCTGTCCGACCTCCAGGTGATCCTGACCTCGGTCGGCCTGTCGGAGCTGAACATCCGCTATTCGGGCGGGTCGCTGATGAGCGTCATCAACTACATGGCCGAGACCGACGCGCTGGCCGTGCTGCCGCACAGCGTGGTGTTTGCCCACCGCAAGGAGAACCGGATCACCGTCCTGCCGCTCGACATCCCGCAGCCCAACCGGGCGCTCGGCCTGCTGCGCCGGACCGCCCCGCCGCGGCCGGAGGCGGCCGAACGCTTTGCCGCCCATGTCATCGCGGCCTTCGCGGACCTGCGGCACCTGATCAAGCGGCACGAGAATGCCGTCGTCTGGGGCGGGTCCTGAACGGCGCGGCTGCGGGCGGGGCGGCCGGGGGGCGGACGCGGGCGCGGGCGGGAAGGAGCGGGGAAGGAATGGTGCCCAGGGGCGGAATCGAACCACCGACACGCGGATTTTCAATCCGCTGCTCTACCGACTGAGCTACCTGGGCACGCTGTCGGGTGGCGCGTGTTTAGGGAAGGCGGCATGGGCTGTCCAGAGGGAAATCGCCCCGGCCCGGCCGCGACGCGGCGCCCCGCCGGCGCCCCGCCGGCGGCCCGGTGCAGGCCCGGAAGGCGGGGCCGGAGCGGCGGGCGCCGGGGCCCTAGTTCGGGCGCGTCCGGGGTGGCGGCAGGTCTGCGTCCGGGGCCTCCGCGCCGGGATCGGCGGGCTCGTCCCCCGGCAGGCGGTAGGCGCCCTTGAGCCAGCGGCCAAGGTCGATGTCGGCGCAGCGGCGCGAACAGAACGGGCGGTATTTCGGGTCGCTGTCCTTCTGGCAGATCGGGCAGGTCACGGCGGCGGCTCCTCGGGCAGCCCGGCGAGCGGCAGCCTGTCGCGCCGCCGCGTCAGTTCATAGTTCCCGAGCGGCGTCCAGCCGGCAAGCGTGATCTCGGGCGCGCCGGCGCGGACGGCGGCGCGGAGCTGCCCCTCGACCTGCGGGCGGTCCTTGCGGGCGAGCGGGGCCATGTCGATCACCACCTGCCCGCCGAGGCCGCGCAGGCGCAGCTGGCGCGGCAGGTCGCGGACGGCGGCGAGGTTGGCCTTGAGCCCCGCGGCGGGCGAGGTGTCGGTGCCGGTATCGACATCGACCGCGACCAGCGCGCGGGTCGCCTCGACCGTCATCCGGCCGCCGCCCGGCAGCGGTGCGGTGCCCGTCCGCAGGGCGGCGACCGCCTCGTGCACGCCGTGGCGGGCGAAGGCGCCCGGCCGGTCGTCCACCTCGTCGGGGGCGGGCTCGGCCCAGTCGCGCCAGGCCGCGAGATGCGGCCCCGGCGCATCGACCAGAAGCTCCGGCGCGCCGGAGAGGTCGCCCGCGACCGCCTCGGCGAGCGCGCGCACCGCGGCGATGTCGGCGGCGATGTCGGCCTCCGGCGCGGCGGCGGCGGCGGTGCGCAGGATGAGGCCCGCGGCGCTGCCCGCCATGCCGGCCTCGGCAAGGGCCGCAAGCCGCGCCCGGGCCGCCTCGTCGCGGATGCCGCGCGACAGGTTGAGGCCCGGCGCGCCGGGCGTGGCGATCGCGTAGCGGCTGCGCAGGAGGAGCCGCGCCGTCAGCGGCACGGCCTTGCCGGGCTCGAGCCAGCCGGTGACCTGCACCAGAACCGGCCGCCCGGGCGCGAGGCCCGCAGTTTCCTTCAGGAAGCCGGTGCGCCCGTCGGGCAGGTCCACGAAGGCGCCGCCGAGGCCCTTGACCGGGCGGCCCATGCGCCCGCGCAGGATCGCGCCGGGTCCGGGCGGGGCCCCGGCGGGCGGGGCGACGAGCAGGTCCTCGAGGCGGCCGCCGACGATCAGCGCGGCGGCCTCGCGCGCGCCGAGGCGGTCGAGGGCGACGACGCGCCCCTTCACGGCCGCGGCCCCGCGCCGATCCCGGCTGCCTTCAGCAGGGCGGCGGTCTCGGCGAGCGGCAGGCCGACGATGCCGGAGAAGCTGCCCTGGATCCACGGGACATGGGCCGCGAAGGCGCCCTGGATCGCATAGGCCCCGGCCTTGCCCTGCCATTCGCCGGTGGCGAGGTAGGCGGCGATGTCCGCCCCGGTCAGGCGGCGGACGCGGACGACCGACTCGCTGACCCGCAGCCGCAGCGTCGCGCCGGACCGGACGGCGACGGCGGTGATGACCCGGTGGCGGCGCCCCGACAGCGCCTCGAGGAAGCCCGCCGCCTCGGCCGCGGTCGCGGCCTTGCCGAGGATGCGCCGCCCGAGCGCGACGGTGGTGTCGGCGCAGAGCACGACCTCGCCCGCGGCGCAGGGCAGGGCGAGCGCCTTCTCCCGCGCAAGGCGCGCGGCATAGGCGCGCGGCAGTTCCCCGGCCAGCGGCGTCTCGTCGATGTCGGGCGCGCGCACGGCGTCCGGCACGAGGCCGAGCTGGGAGAGAAGCTCCAGCCGACGCGGGCTGGCCGAACCGAGGATCAGGCGCGGCTGCGCCCCCGTCCGGCCCGCGGCGGCGGCCGGCTCACCTGAAGCGGTAATTGATGCGCCCCTTGGTCAGGTCATACGGCGTCATCTCGACCTGCACCTTGTCGCCGGCCAGAACCCGGATGCGGTTCTTCCGCATCTTGCCTGCCGTATGCGCGATGATCTCATGGCCGTTTTCGAGCTCGACCCTGAACGTCGCGTTGGGCAGGAGTTCCTTCACGACACCAGGAAATTCGAGCATCTCTTCCTTGGCCATGGTCACCCCATTGCTGCGCACTTCGCCTTCAGTCCGCGAAGCGGCCCCTAGATGCGCCCGCACGTCCGTTTTTTCAAGCGGTTTGTCCGGCGCCGCGGCCCGGAGCGGGGCGCCGGCTCAGGGGCTGGCGGGGGCGGACGGGGCGGCCCCGCGCTGGATCGTGGCGAGGAAGGCCACGAGGTCGGCGATCGGGCGCGAGGTCAGGACGGGCTGGCCGGATTCGGACTTCACCATCGCGTCCGCGCCGTCGAAGAAGCCGCCGAAGACCGGCATCGGCGAGCCGTGGGCGACGAGCGGGTCGCGGCCGTCGATGCGGAAGATGGTGCGTTCCACGGGGAAGACGCCGCCGTTGCCTTCGGCGAGCCGGGTGAGGTCGGCGGGCGGCGGGTTCAGGACCGCGGCGCGCGGGCCGTCGCCGGCCGCGCCCTCGCCGTGGCAGTAGGCGCAGTGCGCGAGGAAGAGGTCGCGGCCGGACGCCGCGTCCTGGGCGGCGGCGGGCATGGCGGCGAGGACCGCGAGGGCAGCGGCGGGAACGAAGGGGGCGCGGCGGGGCATCGGCAGTCTCCTGGCGGCGGGGCCAGCATCGGGCCGGGCGCGGGGGCGCGCCTTGATCCGCGTCAACGCGCCCGCCCACGCGGGCCGGGAGCCGCCGCTCAGGGCGCCTGGATCGAGCGCAGGTAGTCGGCGAGCGCCACCAGCCGCGCCGGGGTCGGGGTCATGATCCCGTCGCCGGTATCGACAAGCACCGTCGGCCCCCCGGCGAGGACGGGCCCGAGTTCGGGCATCACCGAGCCGTCGCCCCGGCGCGTGTAGCCGTCGATCGTGGACATCACCTGCGCCATCGGGAAGGTGCCGCCGTTGCGGGCGGCGATCCCGGTCAGGTCGGCGGGACGGCGGGCAAGCCCCGCCGCCGCGGGCCCGTCGCCGCGCCCCGCGGGGCCGTGGCAGGCGGCGCAGAAGTCGTCGTAGAGCGCCCGGCCCGTCGGCTCCTCCGCCGCCGGCGTGCAGGCCGCCGCGGCCAGAAGCGCCGCCCCCGCCACCATCGTCATTCCGCGCATCTCACGCCCTCCTCCCGCGTCTGTCCCCTGCCCCGCGCGCGCCCGGCCTAAACCGCATCACGCCACCCGCCCCGCGGCGAGCCGCACCACCCGGTCCATGCGGGCGGCAAGGTCGGGGTTGTGGGTCGCGATCAGCGCCGCAAGCCCGGTCTCGCGCACCACCGCCAGCAGCGTGTCGAAGACCTGCCCGGAGGTCGCGGGATCGAGGTTGCCGGTCTGCTCGTCGGCCAGAAGCAGGCGCGGGCCGTTGGCCAGCGCGCGGCAGAAGGCGACGCGCTGCTGTTCGCCGCCCGACAGCTCTGCCGGCCGGTGCGCCGCCCGCGCCGACAGCCCGACCCGGTCGAGAAGCAGCAGCGCCCGGTCGCGCGCGGCGCGGTCGGGCACGGCGTTGACGAGCTGGGGCAGGACGATGTTCTCGGCGGCGGAGAATTCGGGCAGCAGGTGGTGGAACTGGTAGATGAAGCCGACCTCGGCGCGGCGGACCGCGGTGCGGCCGGCGTCCGAAAGGCCGGCCATGTCGCGCCCGCCGATCTCGACCGTGCCGGCATCGGCCGAATCGAGCAGCCCGGCGATGTGCAGGAGGGTCGATTTCCCCGCCCCCGAGGGGGCGACGAGGGCCACGACCTCGCCCGCGGCGACCGACAGCGAGAGGCCGTCCAGAACCCTGACCTCGCCCGGCCGGCCCCGGTTGTAGGCCTTGGCGATGCCGGTCAGGCGCAGGGCCGGGACGGGGGCGGCGGCGTCATTCATAGCGCAGCGCCTCGACCGGGTTCATCCGCGCCGCCCGGCGGGCGGGGAAGATCGTGACCACGAAGGAGAGCAGGAGCGACAGCCCGACCGCCCGCGCCACGTCCCAGGCCTGGAGCCTGGCCGGAAGCCGGTAGATGCCGCGGATCGACGGGTCCCAGGCCTGGCCGCCGGTGAGCCAGTTCACCCCCGACATGATGCTGTCGATGTTGAGCGCGATCAGGACGCCGAGGACGACCCCCGCCGCCGTCCCGATCAGGCCGACGAAGGCGCCGCAGAGGAAGAAGATGCGCAGGACCGAGCCTTCAGTCAGGCCCATCGTGCGCAGGATGCCGATGTCGCGGCCCTTGTTCTTGACCAGCATGACGAGGCCCGAGGTGATGTTCATCGCCGCGATCAGGACGAGGATCGACAGGATCACGAACATCACGTCGTCCTCGATGTCGAGCGCGCCGAGGAAGGCGCCGGAGGCGTCGCGCCAGGTCCAGAGCATGGTGTTCTCGCCCCCCGCCGCCAGAAGCTGCGGCGCCCAGTCGTCCACCCGGTCGGGGTCATCGACATAGACCTCGATCTCGTCCGCCGCGCCCTCGCGGTTGAAATAGGACTGCGCCTCCTCGAAGGGCATGTAGATGCGGGTGCGGTCGATGTCCCAGCGGCCGGCGCTGAAGATATAGACGACGGTATAGGCGTTGACGCGGGGGCTGGTGCCGAAGGCGGTCCGGGCGCCGTTCGGGCTGATCAGGCGGATGCGGTCGCCCACCCCCACCGCCAGTTCGCGGGCGATCCCCGAGCCGATGGCGATGCCGTCGGCGAAATCCCCGATGTCGCCCATCGCCGCCGCCGAGCCGCCGACGCGCGGGATGGTGCGCAGGTCCTCGGGCGCGATGCCGAAGACATCGGCCACGTTGGCGCGGTCGTTGAGCGTGGCCATGACCTGGCCGCGCACCAGCGGGGCGGCGCGGGTGACGCCGGGGATGGCGGCGATGCGGTCCGCGACCTCGCGGTAGTCGGTCATCGCCCGGGTCAGGCGGCCCCCGGCGTCGAGGTAGGCGCCGCGGTAGACGGTGACATGAGCATTGGCGCCGAGGATCGTGTCCACGAATTCGGCGCGGAAGCCCGCGCGCACCGCCAGCGTCACGATCAGCGCCATGACGGCCAGCGCGATGCCGACGAGGCTGATCCAGGTCATCACGCTGACCCCGCCCTCGGCCCTGCGCGCGCGCAGGTAGCGTGATGCGATCAGGAACTCGAAGCCTGCGAAGGGGCGGGTGGCGGCCATGTCTGCTCGTGGTGTCGGCGCGGCCCGGACCATGCGGGCGGGGGCCGGAAAGGTCAATGGCGGGGCCGCCGGCCGCCACCCCGGCCCGCCCCCTGCCCCCCTGCCCCGCTGCCGTCAGGCCGCGGCGCGCAGGGGGGCGCTGCGGCGGTCGTAGAAATCGGCCAGCGCGCGCAGGGCCGCCCCGCCGTCGCCCTCGAACACCGGGCCGTGCATGAGCGCGAGCCGCCGCGGCGCGAGGCCGGCGAGACGGCGCAGGGTGGCGCCCATGCCGGGGTTGAGCGCCGAGTAGCCGAACAGGTCCTCGGCCGCCTCGGCGGGGCCGACGATGTCGCCCGCGGCCACGGATTCACCCTTTCCGAGCTGGGTGAAGAGGTCGCCGCAGAGGAGCGTGCCGGTCGATTCCTCGTACATCACGCCGGCGTCCCAGCCATGCGGCGTGTGCGGCGTGTCGACATAGCGCAGCCGCCTGCCGCCGCCGAGGTCGAGGACCTCGCCGTCGGCCAGGACGCGCGGCGGGCGGTCGGCCGTGTCGTTCAGCGAGACCGCGACGCCGGTCTGTCCGTGCGCGACCTCTGCCCCCGGCGCGACCGCGAGCCATTCGTTCATGGCGCCGCATTCGTCGGCCTCGTAGTGGCCGAAGCTGATCCAGCGCAGCTGCTCGGGCGGGAGGATGCGGGCCAGCGCCTCGCGGTTCGTGCCGAACATCCGGCGCAGGCCGGTGTGGAACAGGAGCGGCTCGTCGCCGCGCACGAGAAAGGAGTTGAAGGTGAAGCCCGCAGGGGGCGCGAGGTCGGGGACATAGGTGGACAGTCTGAAGATGCCATCGGCGATTTCCGTGACCCGGGTTTCCATGATCGTTCTCCGTTGCGGCGGCCCCGGCGCGGGGCGCGGGCGGGGCCATGGACAATGCCCGATTTCGGGGGCACAGTGCTGTGTAGCGGAATCACGGACCGCCTGTCAATATCGGTGCACACAAATGTGCAGGGAAAATTCATGACCAGACCCTACACGCTCGGCAAGCGCGCCGAGAGCCAGGCCGCGACCCGGCGGCGGATCGTCGAGGCGGCGATCGACCTGCATGGCACGCTCGGCCCGGCGCGGACGACCTTCAGCCAGGTGGCGGAGCGCGCCGGGGTGCAGCGGCACACGCTCTACGCGCATTTCCCCGACGAGCGCAGCCTGCTTCTGGCCTGCTCGGGCCATTACGCAGAATGCAACCCGATGCCCGATCCCGCACCCTGGCGCGCCATCGCGGATCCGGCGCAGCGCCTCGCCGCGGGCCTGACCGCGATCTACGCCTGGTTCGCGGCGAACGCGGCGATGGTGGCCGCGGTGCTGCGCGACATCGAACAGCACGCGCCGACGCGCGAGGCCTTCGAGCTGCGCCACGGGCGCGTCATCGCCGAGATCCGCGCCGTGCTGGCCGAGGGGCTGCCGCCGGGCCAGGCGCGCCTCTTGCCGGTGGCGCTGAACTTCCACTGCTGGCGCAGCCTCGCGGCCGAGGCCGGCCTGGCGCCGGAGGAGGCGGCGGCGGCGATGGCGCGGGCGGTGCTGGCGCAGCCGCCGGAGGGCTGAGGCGGCGGCGGCGGTCAGGCGAGCCGGCGCACGGCCGCGCGGGCATGGGCGAGAGGCGCCGCCGGCCCGAACATGCGTATGCTGGCCCAGACGCCCTCGATGAGCAGGAACAGCCGCTCGGCGGCGGCGCGCGGATCGGACAGGCCCTGCGCGGCGGCCCGCGATTCGAGCTCGGCCAGCACGTCGCGCTTGACCGCCAGCGCGGCCCGGTGCGCGGGGTGCCCGGGGTCGAAGAACTCCGCCGCGCCGGACTGGAAGGTGCAGCCCATGCAGCCTTCCCTGGCCGCGATGTCGATCATGAGATCGGCATAGGCGTAAAGCGGCTCGGGCCCGGACGCGGGGGGCAGCGCCGCCCGCAACTGCGCGGCCGCATGTTCGATCCATGCAACGATCAGGTCATCCTTGGCGGGGAAATGCTTGTAGAATGTCGCCTTTGCGACGCCCGCCTCGGCGATCACCCGGTCCACCCCGACGGCGCGGTAGCCGTCGCGGTAGAACAGGCGGCCGGCGACCGCGAGGATGCGGTCGCGCGCGGTCGGGGCCGCCGCGGCCGCGGGTTGGTCCGCGGCGGCGGACCCGGTGGCGGAAGGCTCCGCGGCGGCGGACGCAATGGCGGAAGGTGCGGCGGTTGACATAGACAGACCTGTCTGTTTACGTCCTTCGAGAGAGGCAGACGGACCTGTCTGCCCTTAGCAGGGAGGCCGCGGCATGAGAATAGGAATCCTCGGTGCCGGAATGGTCGGCCAGACGCTGGGCGCGGCGCTGGCGGCGCGGGGCCACGCGGTGACGATCGGCGTGCGCGCGCCGGGTCCGGCGGCGCTGTCGCAGGACCGCGGCCCGGCCGGCACGCTGGGCGAGTGGGCCGCGCGCACGGGCGGCCGCACCGGCAGCTTCGCCGACGCGGCGGCCCATGGCGAGATCGTCTTCAACGCCACCCGGGGCGAAGGGTCGCTTGCCGCCCTGTCGGCCGCGGGCCGCGACAACCTTGCCGGCAAGGTGCTGGTGGATGCCGCCAATCCGCTGGACTTCTCGCAGGGGATGCCGCCCTTCCTGATCCGCGAGTTTTCCGGGCCGACGAGCCTTGGCGAACAGATCCAGGCCGCCTTTCCGGCGACGCGCGTGGTGAAGGCGTTCAACACGGTCACCGCGGCGGTGATGGTGAACCCCGCCCTGATCCCGGGCCCGCACGACCTGTTCATCGCCGGCAACGACGGGGAGGCGAAGGCGGCCGTGGCGGACCTCGCCCGCGGCTTCGGCTGGCGGGAGATCGTCGATCTCGGCGACATCGTCGGGGCACGGGGGATGGAGGCGATCCTGCCGGTCTGGGTGCGCATCTGGGCCGTCACCGGCGGCTCCACCCACAACTTCCACCTCGCCCGCGGCGTGCCGGCCTAGGGCGCGCCGTCCGCCCGGAAGGGCTGGACCAGCATCCGGTCGAGCCGGCTTTCCACCGGGGCGCGGAACCGGCGCAGGCCGACCGTCATCCCGGTCTGGCCGTCGCGCGGCGCGGGGCGGTAGGTCCCGAACAGCCGGTCCCACCACGGCAGGTTGAAGCCGAAGTTGGAGTTCGTCTCCTCGGGCAGCCAGGAATGGTGGACACGGTGCATGTCGGGCGTCACCACGAACAGGCGCAGCACGCGGTCCGCGGCCGGCGACAGGCGGATGTTGGCGTGGTTGAAGATCGAGGTCGCGTTCAGGATCACCTCGAAGAGGAGGACGGCGACGGCCGGCGCCCCCAGCGCGACGACGACCGCGATCTTGATCGCCATCGAGAGCAGGATCTCGAAGGGGTGGAAGCGCAGGCCGGTCGAGGCATCGACGTCGAGATCGGCGTGATGGACCCGGTGCAGCCGCCAGAGCAGCGGCACGGCGTGAAAGACCCGGTGCTGCGCCCAGATCGCCAGGTCGAGGAGGAGGATCGCGGCGGCGATGGCGAGGGCCGGGTGCAGGTCGAGCGCGCGCAGCAGGCCCGTCCCCCGCGCCTCGGCCCAGAGCGCCGCCCCGACGGCGGCGAGCGGAAAGACAAGGCGCACGGCGATCCCGTCCACGACGACGAGCGCGAGGTTGTTGGCCCAGCGGAACAGCCGCGGCACCTCGGCCCGGCGCAGCGGCGAGGCCAGTTCCCAGGCGAGCATCGCGGCGAGCATCCCGAGAAAGACCGCGAGGCGGATGGCATCGCCATGCGCCACGATCCAGCCCGTCATCCGCGCGCCGCCCAGATCAGACCGCGCCGCAGCATCTCGGCCGGCCAGCCGCTGGCGATCACTTTCGCCTTGTGGCCGAGCGCGTTGTAATAGACGCGCCCCCTGCCGTAGCCCTTGGTGTAGGCGACCGGCATCGCCACCCGGCCGTTGACGTCATGCGGGCCCGGCACGACCGGGAAATCGGTCACCGCCAGCACCCGCACCGCGGGATCGACATGCAGGTAGTACTGTTCCGTCTCGACCTCGAAATCGGGGATCCCGCGCACCAGGGCCGAGCGCCTGTCGGTCATCCGCACCGTGTAGCGCACGCCGTCATTGCCGGGATGGGCCACCCACTGGCTGCCGGTGACGAACTGCCAGGTCACGCTTTCCCGGAAGGCGTCGCACATCCCGCCGTGGCAGCCGGCGATGCCGGTGCCCGCCGCCACCGCCGCCGCGACGTTTTCCGCCTCGTCCTTGCCGATCCGGCTCATCGTCCAGACCGGCACGATCAGGTCGGTCCGCGCGAGGCGTTCGGGATCGGCGAAACAGGCCAGGGTGTCGGTGACCTCGACCGTCATCCCGGCCTCGCGCAGCCAGCCCGCGAAGATCGCGGCCACCCGGTCGGGTTCGTGCCCGTCCCAGCCGCCCCAGGTGACAAGCGCCGTCCGCGTCATTGCCTCTCCATCACGACATGGGTGGCCGCCCGCGTCGCCGCGTGGCGCACCACCCGGTATCCCAGCGCCGCAAGGTCGATGCCATGCAGCAGGTGCTCGCCCCGGCCGAGCAGGACCGGGGACAGCGCGAGATGCATCCGGTCGATCCAGCCCGCGCGCAGGAATTCGCGCACCGTGGCGACGCCGCCGCCCAGGCGCACGTCCGCGCCGCGCGCCGCGGCGAGCGCCCGTTCGCGGGCCTCGGCGGCACCGCCGGTGACGAAGTGGAAGACGGTGCCGCCCTTCATCGCAAGCGACGGGCGGGCGTGGTGCGTCAGCACGAAGACGTCGCAGTGATAGGGCGGCTCCTCGCCCCACCAGCCGCGCCAGCCGTCGTCGGCCCAGGGGCCGCGATGGGGCGTGAACATGTTGCGCCCGAGGATCCAGGCGCCGATGCCGCGGAAGCCCTCGCGCGCGAAGGCGTCGTCGAGCCCGCGCGACCCGCCCGGCTGGCCGAACATCGCGCGGAAGGTCCGGGTGCCGCGCGCCCAGCCGTGCAGCCACTCGCCGCCAAGGCCCATCGGCGCCGCCACGGACTGGTCCGGGCCCGCGCCGTAGCCGTCGAGCGAGATCGTGAAGCTTTCCACCCTGATCCGCTGCGGCATTCCCGGCCCCCGTCCCGGGGCCAAGGCTGCGCGCGGGCGCGGGGAAGGTCAACCCTGCCCCGCTGTTCAGCGCCGGCGCTGGGGGCTAGGCTGGCCGCGGCAAGGGAGGACCGCCATGAAGGAGATCATCAACATCGCCGATGCGGCGCTCGGGCCGGTCGGCAACGGCGCCCGGTTCAGGGCCGAATTCGCCAGCCTCGGCGCCGGGATCGGCGCGCGCAAGCTGGGCGTCAGCCTCTGCGTCGTGCCGCCGGGCAGCCGCGCCTTTCCCCGCCACGCCCATCACGTGAACGAGGAGATGATGTTCATCCTCGAGGGCGAGGGCACCTACCACCGCGGCAGCGAGAGCGCGCCGGTCCGCGCCGGCGACCTGATCGCCGCCCCGCCGGGCGATGCCTCGACCGCGCACCAGATCGAGAACACCTCGGAGGCGCCGCTGCGCTATCTCACGTTTTCCACCAAGCTCGAACCCGAGGTGGTGGAATATCCCGACAGCGGCAAGTTCGGCGTGTCGTCCTATGCCGGCGGCGACCGGCCGGCGCTGCGCTTCCTCGGGCGGCGCGAGGCCTCGCTCGATTACTGGGACGGCGAAGGCTAGCAAGCGCCGCGGCGGCGGGCGACGGCGCTACAGCCCGGCATAGACCTGCGCGATGCGGTCGGCGGCGGCCGCGGGGCTCATCGCCTCGCTCTCGCCGCTGCGGCGGCTGGTCAGTTCGACCTTGCCCTCGGCAAGACCGCGCGGTCCCACGGTGATCCGCCAGGGCAGGCCGATCAGGTCCATGGTGGCGAACTTTGCCCCGGCGCGTTCCTCGGTGTCGTCGTAGAGCGGCTCCAGCCCCTTTGCCTCCAGCGCGCGGCAGAGGCCCTCGCAGGCGGCGTCGGTGGCCGCGTCGCCCTGCTTGAGGTTGACGATGCCGACCGGGAAGGGGGTGACGCCCTCGGGCCAGATGATACCGCGGTCGTCGTGGCTGGCCTCGATGATCGCGCCCAGAAGGCGGCTGACGCCGATGCCGTGGCTGCCCATGTGGACCGGCACGCGTTCGCCCCTGTCGTTGACCACGACGGCGCCCATCGGCTCGGAATACTTGGTCGAGAAGTAGAAGATCTGCCCGACCTCGATGCCGCGGCCGACCTTGCGGTGGGCCTCGGGAACCCTGGCGAAGAGCGCCGGATCGTGGGTCTCGTCGGTGCGGGCGTAGAGCGTCGTGAACTCGTCGCAGACGGCCTTCACCGCGGCGCGGTCGTCATAGTCGATGTCGCGGTTGCCGAGCTTCAGCGCCGTCACCCGGTCGTCGTAGAAGACCTCGCTTTCGCCGGTGGCGGCGAGGACAAGGAATTCGTGCGTGTCGTCGCCGCCGATCGGGCCCGAGGCCGCCCGCATCGGGATCGCGGTCAGCCCCATGCGTTCGTAGGTGCGCAGGTAGCTGACCATGTGGCGGTTGTAGGCGTGCAGCGCCGAGTCGCGATCGATGTCGAAGTTGTAGCCGTCCTTCATCAGGAACTCGCGGCCGCGCATGACGCCGAAGCGCGGGCGCACCTCGTCGCGGAACTTCCACTGGATGTGGTAGAGCGTCAGCGGCAGCGCCTTGTAGCTTGTGACATGGGCGCGGAAGATGTCGGTGATCATCTCCTCGTTCGTCGGCCCGTAGAGCATGTCGCGCCCGTGGCGGTCGCGGATGCGCAGCATCTCCTCGCCGTAGTCGTCGTAGCGCCCGCTCTCGCGCCAGAGATCGGCCGGCTGAAGCGTGGGCATGAGAAGCGGGATATGCCCGGCGCGCTGCTGTTCCTGATGCACGATGTCCTCGATCCGGCGCAGCACCCGGTAGCCGAGCGGCAGCCAGGAGTAGATGCCCGCCGCCTGCTGGCGGATCATGCCCGCGCGGAGCATGTAGCGGTGGCTGACGATCTGGGCGTCGGCGGGGTTCTCCTTCAGCACGGGCAGGAAGTAGCGGGACAGGCGCATTTGTCGGGCGTCTCCGGAGGGTTCGCGGGCCGCCCGTCTCTACGCGACGGGGCGCAGGCGGGCAAGCGGGGGCGTGGCGCCCCCGTCCGGTCATTCCCCCTGCCCCGCCCGCCGGCGGCGGCGGGTGCTGTCAGTCGCGCGCGATGGCGCGCACCGCGCCCGAGCGGGAATCGATCAGCATCTCCCACTGCCGGCGGCCCTCGCGGCAATAGACCTCGATGCCGAGGAAGTTGCGTTCGAACTTCACCAGCTCGCAGCCCGCCTTGGCGAGCGCCGCCTCGATCTCGCCCGCGGTGGTGCCGAGCACCTGGCCGCGCGCGGCGGGTGCGGCCAGCGCCGGGGCGGCGAGGCCGAGCGCCAGCGCGGCCGCGGCGAGCGGCAGGCGCAGGCGACGGGTGGGACGGTCGCTGGGCATTGGGGGACTCCGGTGAGGGGGGCTGGTGCCGGCGAGCCTAGAGGAAGCGCCGCCCGGTGGCCAGCCCCGCGGGTCCGGGCCGGCGGGCGGGGCGGCGGCGCACGCGCCGTCATGCTTGCGCCGGGGCGCGCCATCGGCCAAGGTCGCGCCGTCAAGGAGAGCGGGACCATGGCCCTTCCGGTCAGGCATCAGGCGATCTGGTGGAGCCTTGCGCTGGCCGTGCTGCTGGTGGCGCTGTGGGGGCTGGGCAGCGTGCTGACGCCCTTCCTTGTCGGCGGCGGCATCGCCTATTTCCTCGATCCGGTGGCCGACCGGCTGGAACGGGCCGGCCTGAGCCGGGTGCTCGCGACCTCGGCGATCTCGGCGCTGGCGCTTCTCGTCCTCGTCCTCCTCGTCCTGCTGGTGGTGCCGACGCTCGTCCGCCAGCTCACCGATCTGGTGAACGCCGCGCCGCAGATGTTCGCCGATCTCCAGTCCTTCCTGAAGGCCCGTTTCCCCGAGGCGATGCAGCCGGACGGCGTGGTCTATTCGACGCTGACCGCGGTCGGCGAGACGATCAAGGAACGCGGCGGCGAGCTGGCCGCGGGCCTGCTGAATTCGGCCCTGTCGGTGATCAGCTTCGTCGTCTTTCTCGTCGTGGTGCCGGTGGTGACCTTCTACATGCTGCTCGACTGGGACAGCCTCGTGCGCCGCATCGACGCCCTGCTGCCGCGCGAGCACGCCCCGACGATCCGCAGGCTTGCCCATGACATCGACCGCGTGCTGGCCTCCTTCGTGCGCGGGCAGGTCAGCGTCTGCGTGATCCTCGGCACCTTCTACGCGGTGGCGCTGATGCTGGCCGGGCTCGATTTCGGGCTGGTCGTGGGCGCCTTCGCGGGGCTGGTGACGTTCATTCCCTATGTCGGCGCGCTGGCGGGCGGGATCCTCGCGATCGGGCTGGCCTTCTTCCAGTTCTGGGGCGAATGGGGCCACATCGCGCTGGTCGCGGGCATCTTCGCCGTCGGCCAGTTCATGGAGGGCAACATCATCACCCCGAAGCTGGTCGGCAAGTCGGTCGGCCTGCACCCGGTCTGGCTGCTGTTCGCGCTGTCGGCCTTCGGCTCGGCCTTCGGCTTCGTGGGGATGCTGGTCGCGGTTCCCGCCGCGGCGGCGATCGGGGTGCTGGTGCGGTTCGGGATCGAGCGCTATCAGGCGAGCCGGCTGTATCTCGGCCCGGGTCCGGACGATGCCGCCGCCCCGCAGGCGTCCCCGGCGGCGCCGACCGAGCCCGCGAAAGGCGCCGCGCCGCGCGCCCGCAAGGCGCCGCCCGCGAAGAAGGCCGCATCGGGCTGAGATGGCCGCCCAGCTGATCCTGAACCTGCCGGTGCGGACCGCGCTGGGGCGCGACGACTTCTTCGTCTCGGCCGCGAACGAACAGGCGGTGGCCGCGCTCGAGGCGCCGGCGCTGTGGCCGGAGGGAAAGCTCCTGCTGACCGGGCCGGCGGGATCGGGGCGCAGCCACCTGGCGCGGCTCTGGGCGGCGGAGAACGCCGCCCGCCTGCTGCCGCCCGATGCGCCGCCACCGCCGCCGGGCGTGGCGGTCGCGGTGGACGACGCGGACCGCGCGATCGGCGACCGGGCGGCGGAAACCGCGCTTTTCCACCTGCACAACGCGGTGCTGGCGGGCGGCGGGCGGCTGCTGATGACCGCCGCCGCCCTGCCCCCCGCCGACGCCTTCGCGCTGCCCGACCTCGAAAGCCGCCTGCGGGCGACCGCGACCGCGGCGCTGGCCGCGCCCGACGACGCGCTGCTGGCGGCGCTGCTGGTCAAGCTTTTCGCCGACCGTCAGGTCGCGGTGACGCCGGCGACGGTGGCCTGGCTGGCGCGGCGGATCGAACGGTCCTTCGCCGCCGCGCAGGCCGCCGTCGCGGCGCTGGACGCGGCCGCCCTGTCGCGCCGCCGCCCGATCACGCGGGCGCTCGCGGCCGAGGTGCTGGGCCTCTAGCGGGGCCGGGGCAGCGCCCCCCGGACGCCGCCGCGTGTCCGGGGGTGCTGGACTTCCCGCCCGAACCTCCCGCATCCTGCGTCACCAGAGCGACACAAATCCCGGGCAAGACGGCCCAATGACAATATCGGACTTCCTCAACGCGCCCTTTCCCCCCGCCCGCGAACTGCCCCCGGCGGCGATCGCCGGGCCGAAACGGTTCTTCAACCGCGAACTGTCCTGGCTGGCCTTCAACTGGCGCGTGCTGGAGGAATCGAAGAACCCGCGCGTGCCGCTGCTGGAACGGGTCCGTTTCCTGTCGATCAGCGCCACCAACCTTGACGAGTTCTATACCGTCCGCGTCGCGGGCCTGCGCGAACTGGCGCGGGCGGGCAACACGACGCCCGCGGCCGACGGGCTGACCCCGGCCGAACAGCTGCGGCTCATCAACCTCGATGCGCGGCGGCTGATCCGCTACCAGCAGGGGGTCTGGCTGCGCCTGCGGCGCGAGATGGAGGAGGCCGGGATCGAGATCCTGACCCGCTCGAAGCTGACGCGGAAGGACGAGAAGCATCTCGAAAGCTTCTTCCTCAATCAGGTCTTTCCGATCCTGTCGCCGCTGGCCATCGACCCGGCGCATCCCTTTCCCTTCATCCCCAATGCCGGCTTCTGCCTGGCGCTGGAGCTTGAACGCGCCGGCGACGGCCGCCGGATGGAGGCGATCCTGCCCATCCCGCAGCAGATCGCGCGCTTCGTGGCCCTGCCCGGCGAGGCCCGGTTCCTGCCGCTGGAGGAGCTGCTTCTCGTCCATCTCAATTCGCTGTTCCCCGGCTATCGCGATGTCGGCCACTGCGTGTTCCGGGTGCTGCGCGACAGCGACCTCGAGGTGGAGGAGGAGGCCGAGGACCTGGTGCGCGAGTTCGAGACGGCGCTGAAGCGGCGCCGCCGCGGCCAGGTGATCCGGATGAAGCTGAGCGCGGGCGCGCCCGAGGGGCTGCGCGCGCTGATCATGGAGGAGCTGGGCGTCACCGCCGACGAGGTGGTCGAGGTGAAGGGCCTGCTCGGCATCGCCGACCTGAAGGAACTGGTGCTGGACAGCCGGCGCGACCTGCTGTGGCCCTCCTTCACGCCGCGCACGCCCGAGCGGGTCGAGGACCACGACGGCGACATCTTCGCGGCGATCCGGCAGAAGGACCTGCTGCTGCACCATCCCTACGAGACCTTCGACATGGTGATCCGCTTCCTCCAGCAGGCGGCGGCGGACCCCAACGTGCTGGCGATCAAGCAGACGCTCTACCGCACCTCGCGCGACAGCCCGATCGTGTCGGCGCTGTGCGAGGCGGCCGAATCCGGCAAGTCGGTGACCGCGCTCGTCGAGCTCAAGGCGCGCTTCGACGAGGCCGCCAACATCCGCCAGTCGCGGCGGCTGGAGCGCGCCGGGGCGCAGGTCGTCTACGGCTTCACCAACTACAAGACCCACGCCAAGATCTCGACCGTGGTCCGGCGCGAGGGCGACCATCTGGTGACCTACACCCATTACGGCACCGGCAACTACCACCCGATCACCGCGCGCATCTACACCGACCTGTCGCTGTTCACCTGCGATCCGGCGCTGGGGCGGGACGCGACGAAGGTGTTCAACTACCTGTCGGGCTACGTGCAGCCCGAGGGGCTGGAGAACCTCGCCATCTCGCCCATCACGCTGAAGCCGCGGCTCTTGGAGATGATCGGGCGCGAGGCCGACCATGCCCGCGCCGGCCGGCCCGCCGCGATCTGGCTGAAGCTCAACTCGATCATCGAGGCGGACGTGATCGACGCGCTCTATGCCGCGAGCCAGGCCGGGGTCAGGATCAGCATGGTGGTGCGCGGCATCTGCGGCCTGCGCCCCGGCATCCGCGGGCTGAGCGAGAACATCCGCGTGAAGTCGATCGTCGGGCGCTTCCTCGAACACAGCCGGATCGTCTGCTTCGGCAACGGATTCGGCCTGCCGTCGAAGAAGGCGCGCGTCTTCATCTCGTCGGCCGACTGGATGGACCGCAACCTCACGCGCCGGGTCGAGACGCTGGTGGAATGCCTCAACCCGACCGTCAAGGCGCAGATCGTCAGCCAGATCATGGCGGCGAACCTGGCCGACACGGCGCAGAGCTGGGTTCTCCAGCCCGACGGGAAATACCTGCGCGAGACGGTGCCGGAGGGCGAGACCGCCTTTTCCTGCCACCAGTTCTTCATGGACAACCCATCGCTGTCGGGCCGCGGCTCGGCCGGGGCGGCGGACGCGCCGCTGCTGGCGCTGGCGGCGGACTGAGCGGGGGGCACGCGCGCAAGGGTGGCGGGGGCGAGGGCGGCGGCGCGCCGCCCGCGCCCGCCGGCGCCGCGTCGTGCCGATTGCCGAGCCCCGGTCGGACCCTGTATCACTGCGGCGCAGCCGCAGCCTTGCTCATCCGGGGGGAATCGCAGGCATGGACGGGACCAAGGACGCCCATGGGGAGGCCCATGCGGACGAATCGGGCCCGTTCGGGCGGCCGCTGTTCGAGGATCCCGCCGCCCGCGCCCTGTCCCGGGTCGGGATCGTCGATGTCGGGTCGAACTCGGTCCGCATGGTCGTCTTCGACGGCGCCGCCCGCAGCCCGGCCTATTTCTACAACGAGAAGGTGATGGCCGGCCTCGGCGAGGGCATGGCCAAGACCGGCAGGCTGAACCCGACCGGGCGGGTGCGTGCGCTGGCCGCGCTGCGCCGCTTCGCGCTGCTTGCCAGGGGCATGGAGATCGCGCCCCTGACCTGCGTCGCCACCGCCGCCGTGCGCGAGGCCGCCGACGGGCCGGATTTCGAGGCCGAGGTCGAGCGCGAGACCGGGCTCCGGCTCTGGGTCATCGACGGCGAGGAGGAGGCGCGGCTGTCGGCGCAGGGCGTGCTTCTGGGCTGGCCGGACGCCGAGGGGCTGGTCTGCGACATCGGCGGCAACTCGATGGAACTGGCCGAGGTCTCGGGCGGGACGATCGGGCGGCGCGTGACCTCGCCGCTCGGCCCGTTCCGCCTCCAGGAGGTGGGCGGCGGGCCGAAGGCGCTCGACGCGCATATCCGCAAGGCCGTGACGCGGCTGCGCGAGGAGATCGGACGCCACCACGACCGCATCTATCTGGTCGGGGGGTCGTGGCGCGCCATCGCCCGCATCGACATGGAGCGGCGCCGCTATCCGCTGACCGTGCTGCACGAATACCGGATGACGCAGCTTGACGTGCAGGCGACGGCGACCTTCATCGCTCGCCACTCGGTGGCCGAGCTGCGCGCGATGACCGGCATCGGCCAGGAGCGCATGGCGCTGGTGCATATCGCGGCGCGGGTGCTGTCGAGCCTCGCCACCGTCTTCGACCCGCGCGAGATCGACGTCTCGTCCTACGGCATCCGCGAGGGGCTGCTCTACGAACAGATGCCCGACCAGCTGCGCCGCCGCGACCCGCTGATCGAGGCCTGCCGCTATGCCGAGAAGACGATGGCGCGGATGCCCGGTTTCGGCAAGCGGCTGCACGCCTTCATCCAGCCCATCTTCGCCGATGCGCCGCCGGCGCTGGCGCGGCTGGTGCGGGCGGCCTGCCTACTGCACGACACGACCTGGCGCGCGCATCCCGACTACCGGGCCGAGGTCTGCTTCGACAACGCCACGCGCGGCAACCTCGGCGGCATCAGCCACCCCGAACGGGTCTTCCTGGGCCTGGCGCTGCTGCACCGCTACAAGAACTCGCGCGAGGGCTCGCGGCTGGCGCCCCTGTTCGCCCTGCTGAGCGAGGAGCAGATCGCCACCGCCGAGGTCCTGGGCAAGGCGATGCGCTTCGGCGCGATGTTCGCGATCCGCGACCCCGCCGATGCCGGTCGCCTGACCTGGGACGCGGAGACGCGCGTGCTGGGGCTGGACCTGACGCCGGCGGGCGAGGGCCTGTTCGGCGAGGTCGCGCGGGCGCGGTTCCAGTCGCTGGCGGCGAGCCTGAAGGCGACGACGCGGATCGCCGAGCCGGCCTGAGCCGGGGACCGGCTTGATGCAGGTCAACGCGGCGCGGCGCGCCGGGGCGCATGGTCGGGTCTTCCCACCACCGAACCGGGAGACCCTGCCATGTCCGACCCCGAAACCGTGCTGAAGGAACCGGCCGCCGGGAAGGCGGAAGCGACCGGCGACGACCGGGCGCGCACCTGGACCGATGAGATCGAGGTTGCCGGCGACCGGCTTGTCGCCGAGATCAAGCGCCTTGCCGCCGAGGGGCAGGTCCGGCGCGTCCGCATCACCGAGCCCGACGGCGACCTGCTGATCGAGGTGCCGCTGACGATCGGCGCCATTGCCGGCGGCGCGGTGGTGCTGGCGGCGCCGCTTCTGGCGGTGATCGGCGCGCTTGCCGCCTTCGTCACCAAGGTCAAGGTCGAGATCGTGCGCAACGGCAGCAAGCCCGGCTAGGGCGCACGCGCCGCACGCGCGCCGGGGCGCGCGCTCAGCCGCCCTGGCGCAGGACGGCAGCGAAGGCGTCGAAGAGGAGCGCGTTGCCTGCCAGGATCGTCCCGCCGGACAACGGGTCGGCCCCCGGCGTGATCGCGTCCACGAGGCCCCCGGCCTCGCGCACGATGAGGATGCCCGCCGCCACGTCCCAGGCGTTGAGGCCGCGCTCCCAGAAGCCGTCGAAGCGGCCGGCGGCGACATAGGCCAGATCGAGCGCCGCCGCGCCCCAGCGCCGGACGCCGGCCGTCTGCGGCATCAGGCGCGCGAGATCCTTCAGCGTCTGCGGCAGGGCCGGCCGGCCGCCGAAGGGGACGCCAGTGGCAAAGACCGCCTCGCCCATCGCCCGCCGCCCCGACACCCGCAGACGGCGGTCGTTCATCCAGGCGCCCTGCCCCTTCTCGGCCCAGAACATCTCGTCCTTGGCGGCGTCGTAGATGACGCCGGCGACGATCTCGCCCTTGTGTTCCAGCGCGATGCTGACGGCCCAGTGCGGCAGGCCGTGCAGGAAGTTGGTGGTGCCGTCGAGCGGATCGACGATCCAGCGGCGGGTCGGGTCCTCGCCCGGCTCGGCCCCCGATTCCTCGCCGAGCCAGCCATAGGTCGGCCGCCCGGCCCGGAGCAGGTCGCGGATGATCTTCTCGGCCGCGGTGTCGGCGCGGCTGACGAAATCGCCCGCGCCCTTGACCGAGACCTGGAGGTTCTCGACCTCGCGGAAGTCCTTGGTCAGCGACCGCCCGGCGGCCCGCGCGGCCTTGAGCATGAGGTTCAGGTTGGCGCTGCCTTGCATGGATCGGGGCTCCGGGGGCGGGAACGGGGGCTCGCGCGGGGTCGGTCGCGGTCAGACGGGGCGTATAGCGGCGGCACCGGCGAAGGGGAAGGGGCGCGGCGGAGGCGCGGGGCGCGGCGGCACGGGGTCATCAGCCGCGCTGGAGCTTCACCGGCTCGCTGCGGCCAAGCCGCAGGACCTGCGCCATGTAGGGGCGCGCCAGATCGCCGGTGCGGACGGCGGCATACATGCGCCGCACGATCCCCTTCGCGGTCAGCGGGCGCGTCACGTAGTCCGGCCGGTACTTCACCTCGCGCAGGACCCAGTCGGGGAGCACCGCGACGCCGCGGTTGGAGGCGACCAGCATCAGGATCACCGCCGTCAGCTCGACCTGGCGCACCGCCCGCGGCTCGACCCGCGCCGGGCCCAGAAGCTCGGTGAACACGTCCAGGCGCGAGCGGTCCACCGGATAGGTGATCAGGGTCTGGTCGCGGAAATCCTCGGCCTCGACGAAGGGCTTGGCGGCCAGCGGATGCCCCGCCGCCGCGACGAAGACCGGGGAATAGTCGAACAGGGGCTGGAAGCTGATTCCGGGCAGGTCCTCGGGATCGGAGGAGACGACGAGATCCACCTCCTCGCGGTCCAGGGCCTGGAGGGCGCCGAAGGCGAGGCCGGGGCGGATATCCACGTCCACCTCGGGCCAGGCGTGGCGGAACTGTTCCAGCACCGGGAAGAGCCAGTCGAAGCAGGCATGGCATTCGATGGCGATGTGCAGCCGCCCGGTGCGCCCGGCGTGCAGGGCGCGGAACTCCTCGGCCAGTGCCTCGATCTCGGGCAGGACGCGCTCGGCCGTGCGCAGCATCCGCTGCCCCGCCGCGGAAAGGCGCAGGGGCTTGGAGCGGCGGACGAAGAGCTCCACCCCCGCCTGGTCCTCGATCCCCTTCACCTGATGGGACAGGGCCGACTGGGTGATGTTGAGGATCCCGGCGGCGCGGGCGAGGCCGCCGGCCTCGTGGATCGCCTTGATCGTGCGCAGGTGGCGCAGCTCGATATACATGCGTCAGCCTCATCTTCATGTTGAAGATTATGCGTTTGTCTCACTTTTGCAGTCATGCGACAAGAGGGACATTCAGGGAGTATCGTCCATGTCCGTCAGGCCCCGTGTCTCGTTCGAATTCTTCCCGCCGCAGTCGCTCGATGCCTCGTTCCAGCTCTGGCAGGCGGTGCGCGAGCTGCAGCCCTTCGCGCCCGACTTCGTGTCGGTCACCTACGGCGCCGGCGGCACGACGCGGACCCTGACCCACGAGGCGGTCACCACCATCGGCCGGCGCACCGGGCTGAAGGTCGCGGCGCACCTGACCTGCGTCGGGGCGGCGCGCAGCGAGACGATGAAGATCGCGCATGACTATGCCGAGGCCGGCGTGACCGAGATCGTCGCCCTGCGCGGCGACCCGCCGAAGGGAGCGGGCCGCTTCGCGCCGCACCCGCTGGGGTTTCCGCATTCCGTCGCGCTGATCGAGGCGCTGGCGGCGACGGGGCGCTTCACGATCCGGGTCGGCGCCTATCCCGAGCGGCACCCCGATGCGGCAGACGCGCGTGCCGACATCGACTGGCTGAAGCGCAAGATCGATGCCGGGGCCTCCTCGGCGATCACCCAGTTCTTCTTCGAGGCCGACACCTTCTTCCGCTTCCGCGATGCCTGCGCGGCGGCGGGGATCGCCGCGCCGATCATTCCCGGCATCCTGCCCGTGGCCTCCTGGGCCGGGGCGAAGCGGATGGCCCAGCGCTGCGGCGCCTCGATCCCGGCGCGGCTCGACGCGGCCTTCACCACCGCCCAGCGCGACGGGCGCGAGGAGCTTTATGCGCTCGCCCAGTGCACGCAGCTCTGCGACCGGCTGGTCGAGGGCGGCGCGGAGCGGCTGCACTTCTACACCCTGAACCGGCCGGACCTGACGGCCCGGGTCTGCCGCGCGCTGGGCATCGAGCCCGCGGCGGCGCTGGAACGGGTGGCCTGAACCCGGCCGCCGCGGACGCTCAGGACCCGTCGCCGGCGACGGCGGCTCCGGCGGCCCCGGCGGGCCGGTCCGCCGGCGCGGCGCGCGGCCCAGGCGCGGCCGGGCCGGCGGCGCCGGGCCAGATCCGTTCGGTCGGGAAGCGCCCCGTCTGCCGCCGCGCGCGCAGCAGGAAGAGCTTGCCCCAGTCGCGCCAGGTGCCGACCGAGGGCGCCGACGGGTCGGCGTGGAACCGGGCGCGCCAGCCCGCGGGCAGGGGCAGCCCGGTCTCCTCGAGCCGTTCGAGCATCCAGACCAGCGGCACGTTGGCAAGCGGGCGCGCGGCGTCGAAGCCGCCGAGATGCCCGCCGACATCGCCGTGGGTGCCGCGGAACCAGACCTGCTCCACCCGCTGGCCCGGCCCCGGCGCGCCGTCCCACAGGATCGGGTCGTAGACCGCCCGCGTCTCGTCCAGCGCGAGGGCGTGGAAGCCGTTGCGGACGGCCTCGCCCAGCCGGTGGTCGTGGAAGTCGTGCTGCGGCTCGGTCCACATCCAGAGGAAGGGCAGCCGCAGGCCCAGCGCCTTCACCGTGTCGAAGACGCCGATCGCCTCGACGGTGACGGACTCGTGGCAGAAGCGGCGCCTGAACTCGGCCCGCCCGCGCACCCGGTCGGGCTGCTGGTAGTAGCGCCAGGCCAGCCGGACGTTCCGCTCGGTCGCCGCGTCCGGCCGCAGGAGGCCGACGCGGCCGATGATCCCGGCCAGCGAGCGCACCGCGAAGGCGCCGCGCGAGAAGCCGAGCAGGAAGATGCGGTCGCCCGGCCGGTAGCGCGAGGCGAGCCAGCCATAGGCGCCGGCGATCTGGTCGTCGATGCCGCGGCCCGTCACCACCTCGGCGACGTCGCGCCACACCGCCCATTGCACCCCCGGCTCGTAATAGACGGCGAGCCGCGCCGAACGGGGCATGTCCGCCAGCAGGCGGTAGATCTGGCCGATGTTGGTCTCGCGGCCCGGCTCCAGCGAGGACATGGTGCCGTCGATCAGGATGACGTGGTCGGTCCGGCCCCGCGTCCGTGGCGGCGGCGCGCGCGTTTCGACCGCGCGCCCGAGGCGCAAGAGCCGCCTGACCCGTTCGCCCAGCCACCCCACGGTCAACTCCCGCCTGAGGCCATCACTCTTTCACAGCGTTCCGCAACGCGGGGTAAAAGGCCCGTCACCGCGCCGCGCGCACCCGCGCAAGGTCGCAACGGTTTCGGGCGACAGTTGGGCGGCGGGCGGAAGGGACCGGACGCGGCGGCGCCCGGCCCGCGGAAGGTTCCCCGGCCGTCGCGGATCAGACCCGCAGGCTGAGCACGGTGGCCATCGCCAGTTCGCCGAACCCGTTGAAGCGGGTGTTGGTGACGACCGAATAGGCGCCGAGGCCGGCGAAGACCACATAGTCGCCTTCGGCGATGTCGGCGGGCAGGACCGGTTCGCCCGGCAGGCGGTCCACCGAATCGCAGGTCGGCCCGAAGACCGGCCAGGGCTTCGGCGCGCCGGCCCGGTGCTGGCCGTCCGGCGAGATGACCGTGATGCGGTCGGTCATGCCGGTGATCGGCATCTCGAACAGGGTTCCGTAGGTGCCGTCGTTGAGGAACACGTCCCGGTCGTCGCGCACCGCCTTGACGCAGGCCGCGACGCTGAAGGCCTCGGCGCACATGCCGCGGCCGGGTTCGCAGACAAGCGCGGGGCGGTCGTCGCCGAAGGCCTCGTCGGTGGCGCGGCCGATGGTGGCGAAGATCTCCTCGAGCGTCAGCCGGTCGCCCTCGGTCCGGTGCGAGGGGAAGCCGCCGCCGGTGTTCAGCCGCGCGATGCGGACGCCGGCCGCGCGGGCGATGCCGGCCGCGGCGCGGATGAACTGGTCCCAGAGCGTGACGTCGTTGACCTGCGTGCCGGGATGGAAGGTCAGCGACGGGGTGAAGCCAAGATCCGCGGCCTCGCGCAGGATCAGGGCGGCATCCTCGACCGTGGCGCCGAACTTGGCGCCGAAGTTGTAGGCCGAGCCCTGCACCGGCAGCTTGAAGCGCACCGAGACCTCGGTGCCCGCGGCGGGGGCGATGGCGGCGAGCTTGCGCAGCTCGGAATGGCTGTCCACCGAGAAGGAGCGCACGCCGTGTTCGAGCGCGAAGGCGATCTCGGCGCGCGACCGGACGGGGTTGTTGTAGTGCATGGCCGCGCCGGGGGCGAGGCGCGCGATGAGGTCGATCTCGAAGGGCGAGGCGACGTCGAAGCCCTTCAGACCTGCGGCGACGAGGTTCTCGATCACCGCCTCGTCGGGGTTGGACTTGACCGCGTAGGTCACGAGGCCCGGGAACCCGTCAAGGAAGCGCCGCGCCGTGGCCTGAAGCACCGACGGCGCGAAGAACATGACCGGATTGCCGGGCTGTTGCGCGCGGATGAATTCGCTGGGCGAAGCCCAGATCGTCTTGGAAAGCCCCATCGGCGTTGTCCTTCTTCTTGCCAATGAAGCGCAGCCACCTCTGTACCCGGCAGAACGGGTCGGGGAGACGCTTACGCGTTTCTGCCAACCAGGCCAGGTGCGTATGAGCCGCCCTTTTCCTGCAACGAAAGTCTGGCCGATATGGGCCACAGTTTCACCGATCAAAATAGTAGATTTGCGGCGAACCGCCGTTATAATGACGACGCGGCAAATCAAATCGCCGGTGTTGCAGAATGGACGATCTCGACAGCGCGATCGTGGCGCAGCTCAGCGCCGATGCCCGCATATCGGTGGCGACGCTGGCGCGACGCCTAAAGGTAGCGCGGTCCACGATCCAGGCGCGGCTCGAACGGCTGGAGACGACGGGGGTGATCGCCGGCTACACGGTCAAGCTCGGCGAAGGCGCCCGGCAGGGCCGGATCCGGGCCACCGTTCTGCTGACGATCGAGCCCCGCGCCCAGGCCGCGATCCTGACCCGCCTGAAGGCGATCCCCGAGATCGAGCGGGTGCACACGACGAGCGGGCGGGTGGACCTTCTTCTGCTTCTGTCGGCGGCCTCGACCTCGGCGATCGACGCCGTTCTCGACCAGATCGGCGAGATGACGGGCGTGCGGGCGTCCGAATCGCTGATCCACCTGTCCACGAAGTTCGACCGCGCCGTCTGACCCCTGCCGCGGGCCGCCGGCACGGTTCCGCCGGTTCCGGCCGCGGGGCGGAGAAATCCGTTGCGGTGCCGGGCCGCGGGGCCGATCCTGCCCTTGCCGGCCTCGCCCGCCCCCGCCACGCCTGCCGCAAAGGATCCACCGCGATGGCTTCGACCTTTCACGGCCTGCCCTGCTGGTACGAGCTTTCGACCACCGATGCCGCCGCGGCGCAACGCTTCTACGGCCCGCTTTTCGGCTGGACCTGGACCAGGGCCGAGATGCCGGGCATGGACTATTTCATCGCCAGCCGCGACGGCGTGATGATCGCCGGCGCGATGGCGGGCGAGGCCGGGGGGCCGCCGCCGGCCTGGACCACCTACTTCGCCGTGGACGACGTGGACGCGACCGTCGCGGCGATGGCGGCGGAGGGCGCCGGCGTCATCGTCCAGCCCACGGACATTCCCGGCACCGGGCGCTTCGCCGTCCTCAGCGACCCGCAGGGGGCTGTCTTCGGGCTGCTGCAGCCGCTGCCGATGGAGGACGGCGGCGCGGGCGGGGCCTTCGACCTGCAGAAGAACGGCCACGTCAACTGGAACGAACTGATGGCGGCGGACGCCGCGGCCGCGCTGGATTTCTATTGCCGGCACCTCGGCTGGACCCCGTCGCGCGCGATGGAGATGGGTCCGGGCATGACCTACCACATCTTCGCGCAGGGCGGCCGCGACATCGGCGGGATGATGGACATCGCGCCCGGCATGCCCGGCCCCGGCTTTCCGTCCTGGCTGCCCTATTTCGGGGTCGAGGGGATCGGCGCCGCGCTGGCGGCGGTGACGGCGGCGGGCGGCAGGCCGGCGGGCGCGCCGCAGGAGGTTCCGGGCGGAACCATCGTGGCCAGCGCCACGGACCCGCAGGGCGCGGCCTTCGCGATGGCCGGCCGCCCCTAGGCCCGCCCGCCGGGCTTGCATCGGCATCCGGCGGCTGGAAGATGCGCGCCATGCCGCGCCGCCGCCGCCTGTCCCTGACGCCCGCCCATGTCGCGCTCGTCCATCGCGCGGTGGCCGATCCCGGCCCCCAGCCCGGCATCAACGAACAGACCGCGGCCGGCTACGACGCCTGGGTGGCGCGGATCGTCGCCGCGCATCCCGCGCCCTGCGGGCCGACCCGGGTCTTCGTCTATGGCTCGCTGATCTGGAAGCCGGAGATCCCGCATGTGGCCGAGCGGGAGGCCACCGCCCATGGCTGGCACCGGTCGTTCTGCTTCCGCGTGCCGCGCTATCGCGGCTCGCCCGACTTTCCCGGCCTGATGATGGCGCTCGACCGGGGCGGGTCGTGCCGCGGGCTGCTCCTCGACCTGCCGGACGGTGACCTCGAAGGGCAGCTCGCGCGGCTGTTCCGGCGCGAGTTCTCGACCGAGCCGCCGAATTCCATGCCGCGCTGGATCCGGGTGACGACGGCGGAGGGCCCCTGCCCCGCGCTAGCCTTCGTGATGAACCGTGCCTCGCGCCAGTATGCCGGACGCCTGCCCGAGGCCGAGGTCGCCCGCATCCTCGCCCGTGCCTGCGGCCACTGGGGCAGCGGCGCGGAATACCTGATGAACACCGTCGCGCATCTGGAAGAGCGCGGCATCCGCGACCGCGGCCTGTGGCGGTTGCAGCGGCTGGTGGCGGCGCGGATCGAGGCCGATCACGCCGGCGGCTGAGGCGGCCCGGCTGCTTCGGGCGGCAGCGCGCGGCGGATGATCGCGGCGAAGAAGGCGTCGCGTTCGGGCCGCGGCATGGCCCGCAGGGGCGCCATCGGCCGCGACAGCATCAGGTCGGCAAGCCCGTGCGCCGTCGCCCAGATGCCGGCGACATCGCGCGTGGGCACCTTGTCGGCGCGGACCTCGCCGCCGACGGCCGCAACCTGCGCGGTCAGGTGGCCGTAGGCGGCCCCCGCCCATGCGGTCAGATCGTCGGAGCGGAAGTCCGGGCGCTGCGAGGCGAACATCAGCCGGAACAGGGCCGGGGCCTCCATCGCGAAGTCGATGTAGCCGAGCCCCGCCGCGACGATCTGCGACGCCGGGTCGCGCGGCGCGTCGTCCTCGCGGGCGTTCTGGGCGGCGAGGAAGCGGCGGAACCCTTCGGCGCAGAGCGCCGTCAGCAGCCCCTCGACATCGCCGAAGTGATGTGCGGGCGCGGCGTGGCTGACCCCGGCGCGCTTGGCGACCGAGCGCAGCGAGAACCGTTCCAGCCCGACCTCGGCGAGTTCCGCCTCGGCCGCCGCCAGCAGGGCTGCGCGGAGGTCGCCGTGGTGATAGCGGGGTCTTGCCGGATCGGGGCGCGTGTCCATGGCCTGCTTCTAGCGGCCAATCTTTGCACTGTCAAAATATTATCTTGACAGCGACAAGACTCGGCCCTATGCCTGATCTTGCCACTGTCAAGAAAGGCGCTCCGATGACCCCTGAAACCCTGTTCCAGGGCGCGAACACGCTCGCGCTCGGCGGCTGGATCGTGCTTGCCCTCGCGCCCCTCGCCCCGGTCTGGGCCGACCGCATCGCCGGCCGCGCCATCCCGCTCACGCTGTCGCTGGGCTATGCGGCGCTGATCCTCGCCTTCTGGGCCCCGGCCGAGGGCGGCTTCGGCACCCTCGCCGACGTGCAGCGCCTGTTCCTGACCCCGGAGGTCGCGCTGGCCGGCTGGGTGCATTACCTGGCCTTCGACCTCTTCCTCGGCGCCTGGGCGCTGCGCCGCGCCTGCCGGCAGGGCATCCCGCACCTGATGATGCTGCCCGTGCTCGGCCTCACCTTCCTCTTCGGCCCGGCCGGGTTCCTGGCCTTTGCCGCCCTGTCCTTCACCTGGCGCCTGCGCGCCCCGACGGAGTCCCCCGCATGACCGCCCTCGACCTGACCGCGCCCCGGAGCGGGCCCTTCGACCGCATGCTTGCCGACGCGCCCCTGCTGACGCGGACCGGCGTCCTGATCCTGCTGGCGCTGGTGCCCATGCTGCTGGCGATGCAGATCGACCCGCGCCTCTACCAGAACACCGCCATCTGGCTGAAGCCGGCCAAGTTCCACCTCGCGCTGGCGGTCTATGTCCTTACGCTTGCCTTCTATGCCCGCTGGCTGCCCGCGGGCTTTGCCGGCCGCCGCGCCGTGCGCTGGTTCAGCGCCTATGCGGTGTTCTGCATCCTGGCCGAACTGGTCTGGATCGGCGGCGCGGCGGCGATGGGGACGGGTTCGCACTTCAACGTCGCGGATCCGGTCATGTCGGCGCTCTACAGCGTGATGGGCCTCTTCGCGGTCAGCCTGACGGCGCTCTCGCTCGTCTATGGCTGGGGCATCCTGCGCAACCGCGACAGCGGCCTTCCGCCCGCCGTCCATCTCGGGCTCTGGCTCGGCCTCGTCCTGACGCTGCCGCTGACGCTCGTCACCGCCGGAACGATGTCGGCGGCCGGCGGCCACCTCGTCGGCCCGGCCGGCGCCGAAGGCCACGGGCTGTGGCTGATGGGCTGGAACCGGCTGGCCGGCGACCTGCGCGTCGCGCATTTCTTCGCCACCCACGCCATGCACGCGATCCCGCTGGCCGGGCTGGCCGCCGCGGCGGTCCTGTCCGGGCGCGCCGCGACGCGTGCCACGCTTGCCGCCGCGCTGGCCTATGTGGCCCTCGTCGGCTTCACCTTCTGGCAGGCGCTTCAGGGCCAGCCCTTCCTTCCGGGCCTCGGCTAGGCCGCTTCCCCTTCGCAGGCGCAGCCGCTAAGAGGGGCCCCGATCGCAGGAACGGGGCCCGATCCGATGCCGATGGAACCGAAATTCGACGCCGCCGCGGCGGAGGCGCGCATCGCGCGCCTGTGGAGCGACGCGCGCGCCTTCCGCGCCGGGGCGAATGCCAGGCCGGGGGCACCCGCCTTCTCGATCGTCATTCCGCCGCCCAATGTCACCGGCAGCCTGCACATGGGCCATGCCTTCAACAACACGCTGCAGGACATCCTCGTGCGCTGGCACCGGATGCGCGGGGACGACACGCTCTGGCAGCCCGGCACCGACCACGCCGGGATCGCCACGCAGATGGTGGTGGAACGCGAGCTGGCCAGGACCAATCGCCGCCGCACCGATTTCACCCGCGAGGAGTTCACCGCCCTCGTCTGGGAGCAGAAGCGGAAGTCCCGCGGCAACATCCGGGCGCAACTCGACCGGCTCGGCGCCTCCTGCGACTGGGACCGCGAGGCCTTCACCATGTCCGGCGCCCCCGGCGCGCCGGCGGGCGAGGAGGGCAACTTCCACGACGCCGTCATCAAGGTCTTCGTCGATCTCTACGACAAGGGCCTGATCTACCGCGGCAAGCGGCTGGTGAACTGGGACCCGCATTTCGAGACCGCGATCTCCGACCTCGAGGTCGAGCAGACCGAGGTGGACGGGTTCATGTGGCACTTCAAGTACCCGCTCGCGGGCGGGCAGACCTATGAATACGTCGAGAGGGACGCGGAGGGGAACGTCACCTTCCGCGAGACGCGCGACTGGATCTCGATCGCCACGACCCGGCCCGAGACGATGCTGGGCGACGGCGCGGTGGCGGTTCACCCGTCGGACGAACGCTATGCGCCGATCGTCGGCAAGCTCTGCGAGATTCCGGTCGGGCCGAAGGAACAGCGCCGGCTGATCCCGATCATCACCGACGACTATCCCGACCCCGCCTTCGGGTCGGGCGCGGTGAAGATCACCGGCGCGCATGATTTCAACGACTATGGCGTGGCCCAGCGGAACGGCATCCCCTGCTATCGCCTGATGGACAGCCGCGCGCGGATGCGCGACGACGGCCTGCCCTATGCCGAGGCCGCCGGGATCGCGGGCCGCATGTCCCGCGCCTGGCTGGTGGCCAAGGGCTTTGCCACCCCCGGCATCGCCGAACAGCCCTTCAGGCTGACCGAGGCCGAGATCGACGCGCTGAACCTCGTCCCCGACGACCTGCGCGGGCTTGACCGCTACGAGGCGCGCCGCCGCGTGGTCGAACAGATCATGGCCGAGGGGCTGTGCGTGATGACGCGCGCGGACGACCCGCGGCTCGGGCGCGGGGCGAAGAAGCCGGGCGAGGAGGGCGCGGACGCCCAGGTGCCGCTGATCGAGGCGAAGAAGATCATGCAGCCCTTCGGCGACCGCTCGAAGGTCGTCATCGAGCCGATGCTGACCGACCAGTGGTTCGTCGATACGGCAAGGATCGTGCAGCCGGCGATCGACGCGGTGCGGCAGGGGCGCACCCGCATCCTGCCCGAGCAGCACGAGAAGGTCTATTTCCACTGGCTGGAGAACATCGAGCCCTGGTGCATCTCGCGGCAGTTGTGGTGGGGGCACCAGATCCCGGTGTGGTACGGGCTGGATCTCGACGCGACCGGGTTCCGCGACGACGAGGGCGACGCCGCGCTCGACGAGGTGGAGATGTTCCGCGTGCTGGCCGACGGGCTCGTCCATGCCGGGGAACGGCACCACTGCGCCGAGGCGCTGGCCGGCGTGACCGCCGCCTTCCGCGACGACATCGCGGCGCTGCCCGCGCCGCTCAACGTCGCCCGCGTCGTCGAGGTCGCCGACCGTGCCGCCGCGGTTGACGCCTTCGCGGCGGGACTCGCGGCCTATCAGCTGTCGCAGGACCCGACGGCGCTCGTCTATCCGGTCTGGCGCGATCCCGACGTGCTGGACACCTGGTTTTCCTCTGGCCTCTGGCCGATCGGCACGCTCGGCTGGCCCGGCGACACGCCGGAACTGAAGCGCTACTTCCCGACCAGCGTTCTGGTCACCGGCTTCGACATCATCTTCTTCTGGGTCGCCCGGATGATGATGATGCAGCTTGCCGTGGTGAACGAGGTTCCCTTCCGCACCGTCTATGTCCACGCGCTGGTCCGGGACGAGAAGGGCAAGAAGATGTCGAAGTCGCTCGGCAACGTGCTCGACCCGATCGAGCTCATCGACGAGTTCGGCGCCGATGCGGTGCGCTTCACGCTGGCGGCGATGGCGGCGATGGGGCGCGACCTGAAGCTGTCGCGCGACCGCATCGCGGGCTACCGCAACTTCGGCACCAAGCTGTGGAACGCGGTCCGCTTCGCCGAGATGAACGGCGTGCTGGCCGAACCCGCCCCCGCCGCCCCGCCGGCGCCCGCCCATACGGTCAACCGCTGGATCCTGGGCGAGACGGCGCGCACCCTGGCCGAGGTGGACGCGGCGCTGACGGCCTTCCGCTTCAACGATGCGGCGAACGCGCTTTACGCCTTTGTCTGGGGCCGGGTCTGCGACTGGTATGTCGAGTTCGCCAAGCCCCTTCTCGCCGGGCCCGAGGCGGCCGAGACGCGCGCCACGATGCGCTGGGTGATCGATCAGTGCCTGCTGATGCTGCACCCCTTCATGCCCTTCATCACCGAGGACCTCTGGGGCCAGACCGGGCCGCGCGACCGCCTTCTCGCCCACGGAAGCTGGCCCGCGCCGGATGCGGCCCTGATCGACCCCGGCGCCGATGCCGAGATGACCTGGGTGATCGACCTGATCGAGGAGATCCGCTCTGCCCGCGCCCAGATGCGGGTGCCGGTGGGGCTGAAGCTTCCGCTCGTGCTCGTGGAGCTTGACGAACGGGGCCGCGCGGCGCTGGCGCGCAACCGCGCCGTCATCGACCGCCTCGCCCGCGTGGACGGCCTGGCCGAGGGCGCGCCGCCGAAGGGCGCCGTGACGATCCCGGTGGCGGGCGGCAGCTTCGCCCTGCCGCTCGAGGGGGTCATCGACATCGCGGCCGAGAAGGCGCGGCTGGCCAAGGCGCTCGAGAAGCTCGAGAAGGACATCGCCGGGCTGGAGGCGCGGCTCGCCAACCCGAGATTCGCCGCCTCGGCCGCCGCCGAGGTGGTCGAGGAGACGCGCGAGACCCTGGCGCTGAACGCCGCCGAGGCGGCGAAGCTGCGGGCGGCGCTGGCGCGGCTGGGCTGAGGCGGGCGCGGGCACGCGCAGACGGGCGAAGCGGCCGGTCAGTAGCGTTCGAGGACGCGGCCGTTCTCTTCGACGATGATGAAGCGGTCGCCGGTCCAGCGCAGGCCGACCTCGGACTGGGCGCGCCCGCGTGAGGACGCGCCCCGGTCCGGCGCGCGGCTCGACCATTCCACTTCGACGCGCACCCGGCAGAGGTCGCCCTCGCAGGCGATGTCGAAGGTGTCCTCGATCAGGGCATAGGTGCGCTCCGGCCAGCGGGCTGCGAAGGCGCGCTTGTCGGCGAGGACCTCGGCCTGCGACAGCCGCTTTCCGAAATAGGTGACCGGGCCGTCATACATCTTCTCGATCCCCGCAAGCGCGGCCGCGTTCGGCCCCGACCACAGGCGGTTGAATTCGCGGATGAGCGCCGCCGCGGCGCGTTCACGTTCCCCATCGCCCTGCGCCACCGCCGCCGGCGGCGCGGCGGCGATGGCGGGCTCGGCGGGCCGGTCGGGCGCGGGCAGCGCGGCGGCGGCGTCGGCCGGGGCCGCGGCGGGCGCGTCCGGCGCCGGCAGCGCGGCGGCCGCGGCCGACGTCCCGTCCCCGTCGGGCGGCTCGGGCGACAGCGGGGGCGCGGCGGCGACGGCGGCGCCCTGCGGCAGGGTCTTTTCCGCCGCTGCCCGTTCGGCCAGCAGCCGCGCGATGCGTTCGGCGGCGAGCGCCGCATAGGGCGTGCCGGCATGGCGTTCGGCGAAGGCGGCCAGCGCCTCGGGCGAGGTGCTGTCCTTGAAGTCCTGCCATTCCAGCCGCGCCGCCGCGCCGTCGTCGCCCGCGCCGGCCGCCGCCTCCAGCGGCGCCCCGCAGCCGCCCGACAGGCAGGCAAGGCCCACGACCTCGTCGTAATAGGCCGGCCGCTGCGACCGGCCGACGCCCTGCGCGGCGCGGCTGACCGCGATCTGGGTCGCCTTGAAGGCGGTGAGCAGGTCCTGCGGCTTTTCAAGCTCGGACAGGAAATGCCGGGTGAAGACCGAATAGGGCACGTCGTCGTCGGGCGAGAGCGCGTCGAGCGCCGCCTGCCCCTCGCCGGCCGAGAAGGCGATGAAGGTCCCTTCGGGGGGCGCCACCGCCACCAGCCCGCGCGAAAGGCCGACGCTGCGCGTGCCCTCGGCGGTGAAGGGGTTGTTGCGGCAGGCGTCGATGACGGCGAGCGTCAGCGACGGGCCGCGCCGCGCGATCTCGTCGAGAATGCCGTTCACGCCGTTGCGGAGCGCGAAGGACTCCTTGGCCAGAAGCGTCGGCGACCCTTCGGCGCGGATGTCGGTGGGCAGGAGGAAGTTCTCGCGCCCGTCGCTCCAGCCGTGGCCGGAATAGACGAAGGCGACCACGTCGCCGGGGGCGATGCTGTCGTAGAAGGCCGCGAGTTCGACGACCATGTCGCGGGCATCAAGGTCGGTGCGCAGCGTGACCTCGAAGCCGCGGTCGCGGAAGAATTCGGCATAGCCCCCGGCATCGGCGCGCGCCTTGCGCAGCGGCGGGATCTGTTCGTAGCTGTCGTTGCCCACGATCAGCGCCAGCGAGCGCGCGGCGGCGGGCATGGCGACGGTGCAGGTCGCCCAGACCGTCAGGACGGCGGCGAGAAACAGGCGCGGTGCGGGCATGGCGGACCCCTCGCGGCGCGACGGGCGCAGTCTAGCCTGCCGGGGCCGGGCCGGGAACAGCGAAAAGGCCGGGCGGGGTGCCCAAGCCGGCGGCGGCCCTTTCCCGCCCGGCAGGGCGCGCTAGACTTCGCGCCCGGACCGGACCGCCGAGGAGACGCCGATGCCGCCCCGCCTGACCCCGCTTGCCGCCGCGCTGCCCGCGACGGTTCCCTTCACCGGGCCGGAGGCGCTGGAACGGCGGTCGGGACGGCATTTCCGCGCGCGGCTCGGGGCGAACGAGAACGTCTTCGGGCCGTCGCCGCGCGCGGTCGAGGCGATGGCGCGCGCGGCCGCCGATGTCTGGATGTACGGCGACCCGGAACTGCACGACCTGCGGCAGGCGCTGGCCGCGCATCACGGGGTGGCGGCGGCGAACATCGCCGTCGGCGGCGGGATCGACGGGCTGCTGGGGCTGATCGTGCGGCTGATGGTGGCACCGGGCGACCCGGTCGTCACTTCGGACGGCGCCTATCCGACCTTCGCCTACCACGTCACAGGCCATGGCGGGGTGCTGCACCGGGTGCCCTACCGCGACGACCACGAGGATCCGGCGGCCCTGGTCCGGCGCGCGGCGGAGACCGGCGCGAAGCTTGTCTACTTGTCAAATCCCGACAATCCGATGGGAACATGGCACCCGGAATCGGTCATCAGCGCGGCAGTATCGAACATTCCGGACGGGACGCTCCTTCTTCTCGACGAGGCCTATCTCGATCTCGCGCCGGCCGGGACGGCGCCGCCCCCCGACCCGTCGGATGCGCGCGTGATCCGGCTGCGCACCTTTTCCAAGGGCTACGGCATGGCCGGGCTGCGCGTCGGCTATGCGATCGGACATGCCGAGCTGATCGCCGCCTTCGACAAGGTGCGCGACCATTTCGGCGTCGGGCGGATCGCGCAGGCGGGCGCGCTGGCGGCGCTGGCCGACCAGGAGCATCTCGCGGCCGTCGCGGCGCGCGTCGCCGAAGCGCGCGCGGCGATCGCCGGGATCGCGCGGGAGAACGGGCTGACGCCGCTCGCTTCGGCGGCGAACTTCGTCGCCGTGGACTGCGGCGGCGACGGCGCCTTCGCCGCCCGCGTGCTGGAGGAACTGGGGCGGCTGGGCGTCTTCGTCCGCAAGCCCTTCGTCGCCCCCCAGGACCGCTGCATCCGCATCTCCTGCGGGCGGCCCGCGGATCTCGAAGTCCTCGCCGGGGCGCTGCCGCGGGCGCTCGCCGCCGCGCGCGGCTAACGGGCGCCAAGCTTCGTCACGCCATCTTGAGTTTCCTTCGCGGCGGCGCGAGGGACAACATCAGGCCCGCCGTTGCCGCCCGCGGGACGACTTGAACCTGCCAGGAGACCCCTCATGAACCGGATTGCCGCCAGCCTCGCCGCCGCCCTCGCCCTTGCCCTTCCCGCGGCCGCCGAGACCGCCATGGACCACATGATGATGACCGCCCCCGAGGGCGCGTCGGCAGCGACAAGGGGCTATGTCGAGGCGATGAACGCGATGACGATGGGCATGATGACGGACTACACGGGCGATGCCGACGTGGACTTCATCCGCGGCATGATCCCGCACCATCAGGGTGCCATCGACATGGCGCGGGTGGTCCTTGCCCACGGCACCGATCCCGAGGTGCGCAAGCTGGCCGAGGAGATCATCGCGGCGCAGGAGGCCGAGATCGCCTGGATGCGGGACTGGCTGGCCCGGCACGGCCACTAGCGCCCGCCCGGCGCGCCGGCCGGTGGCGCCCGCGCGTCCGCGCGGCTAACCTGCCGCGGGAAAGATGACGGGCGGGGACGAGGCCATGCACATCCTGATCACCGGCGCCGGCGGCATGCTGGGCCAGAAGCTCGCGCGCGCGATCGCGGCACGTCCGGTCATCGCCGGCCGCAGCGTCGGCCGCCTGACGCTCGCCGACATGGCCGCCCCGCCGGTGCCGGACCGGGAGGGGCTCTCGGTGCCGCTGGCGCTCGACATCGCCGCCCCGGAGGCGCCCGCGCGCCTGCTGGCAGACCGGCCCGACATCATCTTCCACCTCGCCGCCGTCCTGTCCGGCGAAAGCGAGGCCGACCTCGAGAAGGGCTACCGCGTCAACCTCGACGCCACGCGCGCCCTGTTCGACGCGATCCGCCGCCTGCCGGACTACCGGCCCCGCTTCGTCCAGGCCTCGACGCTGGCGGTCTATGGCGCGCCCTTCCCCGACCCGGTGCCCGACGACTTCCACCTCGCGCCGTCGTCGAGCTACGGCACTGCCAAGGCGATGGCCGAGCTGCTGCTGAACGACTTCTCGCGGCGCGGCTATCTCGACGGGATCGCGCTGCGCCTGCCGACGATCTGCATCCGCCCCGGCCGGCCGAACCGGGCGGCGTCGAGCTTCTTCTCAGGGATCCTGCGCGAGCCGCTGGCCGGCCTGCCCGCCGACCTGCCGGTTGGCGAGGACTTCCGCCACTACTATGCCAGCCCGCGCGCCGCGACCGGCTTCTTCCTGCACGCGGCGGAGATCGAGCTTGCGCCGCTCGGCACCGACCGCGGGCTGGTCATGCCCGGGGTCTCCGCCACCGTCGGCGAGCAGATCGAGGCGCTGCGCCGCTTTGCCGGCCAGTCCGCCGTCGATCTGATCCGCCGCGTCCGCGACCCCGCGGTGGAGGCGATCGTCACCACCTGGGCGGGCCGCTACGAGGCCAGCCGCGCCCGCGCGCTGGGCTTTGTCGCCGAAGCGGATTTCGACGCCATCCTCCGCGTCTATGCCGAGGACGACATGCCCCGCCGGGACGCGGCCCCGTGAAGGCAAACGGGCGGGGCCTTCGCCCCGCCCGCCTTCGTCCGCAGGGGTCCGGCGCGCTCAGGCGAGCGCGAGGTTCGTCGCCGATTCGCGGCCGTCGCGGCCGGATTCGATGTCGAACGTGACCTTCTGCCCGTCCTTGAGTTCACGGATGCCCGCGCGTTCCAGCGCCGAGATGTGCACGAACACGTCCTTGCGCCCGCCATCGGGGGCGATGAACCCGTAACCCTTGGTCGAGTTGAACCATTTCACCGAGCCAGTGGCCATCGGCAGTCTCCTTCGTCTATCCGCCCGCACGATGCGGCGGCCCGGCGCAGTCAGCAGAATCGAGAGACTGAGGCCGATAACGGAGACAGCGGTCGATCAGAATAACGTCGCGCAGTCCATATGGGCATGGCCGGGCCGTCTGGCAAGTGAAAACTGTGCAACAGGCAGGGCGGTGCGCGGCAGGGCGCGGGGCCGGCCCCGTGGCGCAGGGGCCGGCCCCGGGCGTCATCCGAGTGCTGCAACCGCCTCCTCGACGCGGCGCCATTCCTCTGCCGAGAGCGGCGGCACGGGCATCCGGCACAGCCCCGCCGGCCGGCCGGTGAGCTGGCTGCCCGCCTTCGCGACCGGGTTGAAGGGCAGGGTCCAGAGCAGGCGGCTGATCGGCTGGAGCCGGCGCCAGACCCGTTCCGCCTCGCCGTAGCGCGAGGAGGCTGTCAGGTCCCAGAGCTGCCGCAGGAGGCCGGGGGCGACGTTGCCCGATCCGGTGAACAGGCCGGCGGCCCCGCTGACGAGGGCGAAGAAGTTCAGGAAGTCGCAGCCGCAGAACACCTTCGCGCCCTGCCCGGCAAGCTTCTCGATCCGGGTCGGATCGGCGGTGCTGTCCTTGATGTAGGCGATCCCGTCGATCTCGGAGAAGCGCGCGAAGATCTCGGGCGTGATGTCGAACTGGGTATAGACGGGGATGTTGTAGACCATGATCGGGGTCTTCACCGCCCGCGCAATCTGTTCGTAGTGCCAGCGCACGCCGGCCTCGCCCGGACCCTCGAAATAGGGCGGAAGGACCAGCAGGGCGTCCGCCCCGATCCCCTCGGCGTGCCGGGCGTTCTCGACCGCGTCCTCGGTGCGGATTGCCGAAGTCTGCACGATCACCTTCGCGCGGCCGTCCGCCCGCCTGACGGCCAGTTCGGCGAGCCTGCGCTTTTCGTCCTCGGACAGGAAGGGAAACTCGCCGGTGCCGCCGTTCACGGCGATGATGTGGACGCCATCCTGGATCAGGGAGTCCATGTTCCGCTCGAAGGCGGCGTAGTCCACCGCGCCGTCGCCGGTCATCGGGGTACAGATGGGCACGCAGATGCCCCTGAGGTCGCTCATCGGTCTTCTCCTGTGCTGGCCTGCCCCGGAAGGGGCGGCGTTTCCCTGTCTCTGTCCGGCGGCAGGTCTGCCCGTGCCGGCACGGAACCGACGCAGACGCGCGGGCAGCCGGTGCCAAGCGCGATCAGCGCCTCGTGTTCGTTGGTGCCCTCGCTGCGCGCGAGCGTCCGGTAGGAGATCGACGGGCCGACGATCTCGGCGATGCTTCCGGGGACGATCCGGCCCTCGGGAAAGCCCGTCACGTCAACGGCGGTCAGGTCCATCGAGACGCGCCCGACGACGGGTGCGGTCCGGCCGCCGAAGGCGACCGTGCCGGCATTGCCGGCGCTGCGGCGGTAGCCGTTGGCATAGCCGATCGCAAGGACGGCGATGCGCGCCCGGCCCGGCGCCCGCCATGCCGAGCCATAGCCCACCGGGTCGCCCCGGCGCAGGTCGCGGACCTGGACGACCGGCGCAAGGACCGTCGCGGGTTCGGTCATCGGGTTGCGGTCGCCGGGCAGCGGATTGATCCCGAAGGTCGCCTTGCCCGGCCGCGTCAGATCGCCGTGGAAGGCGCGGCCGAGGAAGAGGCCGCAGGAATTCGCGACCGAGACCGGCGCCGGCGGCAGCCGTCGCAGCGCGGCGCGGAACCTGCGCAGCTGCGTCCGGCAGAAGGCGATGTCGCCCTCGTCGGCAGCGGCGAAATGGGTCATGTAGGCCGCGACATCTAGGGCGCCGATGCCCGCGGCCAGACGGTCGAGATCCCGCGGGCCGAAGCCGAGGCGGTTCATCCCGGTGTCGATGTGGACGAAGGCGCGCAGGCGCGAGCCGCGGGCGGCGGCAAGGCGGAGGGCGGCCTCGAGCTGCTCCGGCCCGTTCAGCACCGGGACGACACCGGCGCCCGCCGCCGCGGCCAGCGACCGGCCATCGGCGCCGTCGAGCGCGGCCACCTCGGTGTCAGGCGCCAGCATCCGCCGCAGCGCGAGCGCGTCGTCGAGCCGGGCGGCGAAGAAGGTCCGCGCCCCCGCCCGTTCCAGCGCGCGGGCGCAGGCGATCATGCCGTGCCCGTAGCCGTCGCCCTTGACGACGGCGGCCGCGCGCCCCGCCGAGCGCCGCGCCAGCAGCCGGAAGTTCGCCTGCACGGCGGCCAGATCGACGATCATGACCGGCCCCGACCGCAGCCGGTCCGCGGCCTCGGGCGGGATCGTCATCGCGGGCTGGCCCCTGGCCTGGCGGGTCATCGCGGTCACGTCCCGGCTCAGCGCAGCTGGATCCAGACCGACTTGGTCTCGAGATACTGGTCGTGGGCGGCAATCCCCTTGTCCCGCCCGCCGAAGCCGGATTCCCGGAACCCGCCGAAGGGCATCGCGAAGTCGCCCTCGGAGAAGCAGTTGACCGACACGGTGCCCGCGCGGATGCCCTTCGCCAGCCGGTGCGCGACGTTCAGGTCATCGGTATAGACCGACGCGGCCAGCCCGTAGCGCGTGTCGTTCGCGACCCGCAGCGCCTCGGCCTCGTCGCGGACGGTGATCACCGACAGGACCGGCCCGAAAACCTCCTCGCGGGCGATGGTCATGTCGTTGGTGACGTCCTCGATGATCGTCGGTTCGACGAACCAGCCACCCGTCTCCTCGAGCACGCGGCGGCCGCCGAAGGTGATCCGGCCACCTTCCTCGACGCCCTTCGCGATCAGGCCCGTCACCTTGTCGAGATGCCTCGCCTCGATCAGCGCGCCGACGCGGGTGTCGGGCGAGAGCGGATCGCCGACCGTCCAGCCCGCGAATTCGGCCCGGAGCGCCTCCATCAGCCGGTCGCGGACCGGCGCCTCGACGATCAGCCGCGAGCCGGCCGAGCAGTTCTCGCCCTGGCAGAACAGGATGCCGGTGGCGATCTGGCGGACGACCGGGGCGAGGTCCCGCACGTCGCGCATGACGATGGCGGGCGACTTCCCGCCGCATTCCAGCACGACCCGCTTGAGGTTCGACCTCGCCGCGTATTCGAGGAAGAGGCGCCCGACCTCGCCCGAGCCGGTGAAGCTCACGCAGTCCACGTCCATGTGCAGGCCGATGGCCCGTCCGGCCTCGTGCCCGAGACCTGGCACGACGTTGAAGACCCCGTCAGGGATGCCCGCCTCGGCCGCCAGCGCGGCAAGGCGGATCAGCGACAGCGAGGTCTGTTCGGCCGGCTTCATCACGATGGAGTTGCCGCCGGCCAGCGCGGGGGCGAGCTTCCACATCGCGACGAAGAGCGGGAAGTTCCACGGGATCACGGCGCCGACCACGCCGATCGGTTCGCGCACGATCATCGACACGATGTCGGGCGGTGTCTGGGTCGTCTGGTCGTGCAGCTTGTCGGCCAGTTCGGCGTGCCAGCGCAGCGTCTCGACCGAATCCGGAAGATCGACGGCGCGGGCATCGGCAATCGGCTTGCCGCAGTCCATGACCTCGATCAGGGCGAGTTCCTCCTGGTGCGCCGCGATCAGGTCGGCAAGGCGCAGCAGGATCTTCTTGCGCTCGCGCGGGGCCATCCGGCTCCAGACGCCGGACTCGAAGGACCGCCGGGCGGCGGCGACGGCGCGGTCCACATCCGCGGCGTCGCAGGACGCGACCTCGGCAATGACCCGGCCGGTTGCGGGATTGACCGTCGCGAAGGTGCGGCCCGAGGCGGCCGGCACGTAGCGGCCGTCGATGAAGGCCCGCGTCTCGGGGACGAGGCTGGCGGCGGCCGACCGGAAATCGATTTCATTGTTCATTGCGGGTCTCCGTTGGCGGGCGCCCGGCCCGTCGCCGTCAGGCGCCGGGCCAGGTGTCGGTCAGGGTGTAGCCCCCGGGGAAGGGGTCGGTGGGGTCGAGCACGTACTGCTTGAACCCGGTGATCCAGGCGCGGCCGGTGATCTCGACCTCGACGGAGGGGATGCCCCCCGTCACGCCGGTCGCGGCGATGACGCCGGTGAACCGCGTGCCGATGATCGATTCATGCACGAAGCTCTCGCCGGCGGCGATCTCGCCGCGGGCATGGAGCAGCGCAAGGCGTGCCGTCGTTCCCGTTCCGCAGGGCGAGCGGTCGAGCCGCCCCGGCGAGACGATGACGCCGTTGCGCGAGCTCAGCACGCCGTTCTCGCGCCGCAGCGGCCCCGCCCAGAGGGTCTGGTTGACGGTATGGATCGCGGGCGTCTCGGGGTGGACGGCGGGAAGCTGCGCGGCGGCCGCGGCCTTCACCTTCTCGCCGACCCGGCTCAGGTCCGCCGCCTCGTCGGGCCGGATCGCGAAGCCCAGATCGGCGGCATCGGCGATGACGTACATCATCCCGCCATAGGCGACATCGACGCGCAGGCTGCCGTGGCCCGCGACCTCGATCATCGCGTCGCGGTGGAGCACCATCGCCGGGACGTTGCGGAAGGTGACTCCCGTGACCTTGCCGTCACGGCAGGCGGCGCGCACCCGGATCAGCCCGCCCGGCGCCTCGAGCACCAGGTCCGTCACCGGTTCGGTCATCGGGATCATCCCGGTTTCGAGAAGCACGGTGACGGTGCAGATCGTGTTGGTGCCGGACATCGGCGGATAGCTCGCCGGCTCGATGATGACGAAGCCGGCCCGGGCCTCGGGATGGGACGTGGGCAGGACGAGGTTGACGCACTGGGTGACCTTGCCGCGCGGCTCGTGCAGCAGGAAGGCGCGCAGCCAGTCGCCCTCGGTCTCGAGCCAGCGCGCCTTGTCGAACATCGTGCGTCCCGGCACGTCGAGCACGCCGCCGGTGATGACGTCGTTCGGCTCGCCCTCGGCATGGGCGCCAACGACGGTGATCATGCGCGAGAACCGCATCCTCAGCCCGCCCTGTACCATGGTTGCGGATCGGGCGGCAGCGGCGCCCGGCCCCTGATCCTGTCGGCGATCTTCTCGGCCATCATGATGACCGGCGCGTTCAGGTTGCCCGACACGATCTCGGGCATGATCGAGGCATCGACGACGCGCAGCCCCTCGATCCCGTGGACGCGGCCCTCGGCATCCACGACCGCGTCCTCGCCCGACCCCATCCGGCAGGAACAGCAGGGGTGATAGTTCGTCCCCGCCGCCCGGCGCAGCCAGGCCCGGATCTCGTCGTCCGTGCGCACCTCGGGGCCAGGCGTCACCTCGGCACCGCGAAGCTCGTCCCACCCCTTCTGCGCGACCGTCGCGCGGATCGCCCGGACCGCCTCGACGCATTGCTGAAGGTCGTCGGGGTCCTCGAAGTAGTTGAAGACGAATTTCGGGCTGGCCATCGGATCGGCGCTGTCGATCCAGACCCGGCCCGCGGATTTCGGGCGCATCAGCGACATGAAGTACTGGAAGCCGTTCTCGAGCTTCACGTTGCCGTGCTGGAACTCGCCCAGCATCGGCACGAATTCGAACTGGACGTTCGGGATGATCTCGCTGTCGCGCGTGCGCAGGAAGGCGCCGACCTCGAAGAAGTTGGTGGCGCCGAGGCCGCGCCGGAACAGGAGCCAGTTGGCGCCCAGCCATGCCCGGCCCAGAAGCGTCAGCTCGCGCGCTGCCGAGACGTTGCGCGTCGCGCGGAACATCACCGGGGCCGCGACGTGGTCCTTCAGGCCGCGCCCGACGCCGGGCAGGTGCTGGACGGTCCTGATCCCCGCCGCCTTCAGGTCGTCGGCGTGCCCGATCCCGGAGAGGAGCAGAAGCTGCGGCGAGTTGATCGCGCCGCCGCAGAGGATCGTCTCGCGTTCGGCCTCGAACCCGCGTTCGCCGGCGGCCGTGCGGACCCTGACGCGGACGGCGCGCCGGTTCGAGGTCTCGATCGCCAGGACGCGCGCGCCGGTCAGGATGGTCAGGTTGGGCTTCGGCGGCTGGGCGTGGATGTAGCCCTGCGAGGTGCTCCAGCGCAGCCCGTCGCCGACATTGCGCTGGGTGACGTGGACCCCCTCCTGACGGAAGGCGTTGTGGTCATCGACCAGCGCCATGCCCGCGTCCTGCCCGGCGCGCAGGAAGGCATGGTAGAGCGGGTTCTCGGCGCGGCAGGTTTCCACCCGCATCGGCCCGCTGTCACCGCGATAGGCGTTGCCGCCCCTGTCGAAGGTCTCGGCCTTGCGGAAGTAGGGCAGGACCTCGGCATAGCTCCAGCCCGCGTTGCCCGCCGCGGCCCAGTTGTCGTAGTCCCAGGGATTGGCGCGCACCCAGTTCATGCCGTTGATGCTGGACGACCCGCCAAGCACACGGCCGCGCGCCTCGTGGATCCTGCGGCCGCCGAGATGGGGTTCGGGTTCGGACTCGTAGAACCAGTTGAAGCGGTCGTTCATCAGCGGATAGCCCAGCGCGGCGGGCATCCGGATGTAGATGTGGCGGTCGGACGGGCCGGCCTCGAGAAGCAGGACCGAGCGGCCGGCATCCTCGGCCAGCCGTGCCGCGATCACCGATCCGGCCGAGCCGGAGCCGATGACGACGTAATCGTAGGTCCCGGCCGCGGTCATGCCGCCACCGTGTGGGGAAGCGCCTTGGCGCGCTTGCCCAGCCGGACAAAGGTGGACTTCACCTGCATGAACTCGGTCAGCCCCTCGACCCCGTTCTCGCGGCCAAGCCCGGACCGCCGGTAGCCGCCGAAGGGCAGCTGCGGCGCGCCGTCGAGATAGGTGTTGACCCAGACGGTGCCCGAGCGGAGCCTCCGCGAGACCGTCAGCGCCTTGTCGATGTCCTTGGTCCAGACGCCGTTGCCGAGGCCATAGTCGGTGTCGTTGGCCAGGCCGACCGCCTCGTCCACCGTGCGGAACGTGGTGACGGAGACGAGCGGGCCGAAGATTTCCTCGCGGAAGCAGGTCATCGCCGGCGTGACGCGGTCGAGGATCGTCGGCGCGACGAAACAGCCGCGTGCGAGGGCGCCCGCGGTGAGGCGCGTCCCGCCGGCCACGACCCGCGCCCCTTCCGCCTTCGCCGTCGCGACGTGGCGCAGGACGGCGTTCATGTGCGCCTCGTGGATCAGCGCGCCGACATCGGTCTCCGGATCGAGCGGCAGGCCCACGCGCAGGCGCGCGGCGCGGTCGGCGAGCGCCTCGACGAAGGCGGGCGCGATCGATGCCTCGATCACCAGGCGCGTGCCCGCCACGCATTCCTGCCCGGCATTCAGGACCGCGCCGAACAGCACCCCGTCGAGCGCGTCGTCGATGTCGCAATCCGCGAAGACGACGTTGGCGGCCTTGCCGCCGAGTTCCAGCGCCGCCCGCCGCGTCAGGCGGGCGCAGGCCTCGCCGATCGCCGTGCCGACGCGCGTCGATCCGGTGAAGGACACCATGTCGATCAGGGGGTGGCTGACGAGGTGGGTCCCGACGTCCTCGCCGGTCCCCGTCACCACGTTGACCAGCCCGTCGGGGAAGCCGGCCTGCGCCGTCATCCGGGCGATTTCCAGCGTCGTGCCCGATGTCAGCTCGCTGGGCTTGATCACCGCGCCGCAGCCCGCGGCCAGCGCGAAGGGCAGCTTCTGGAACAGCGTCACCGCGGGGAAGTTCCACGGCGTGATCATGCCGACGACGCCCGCCGGCTCATGCGTCACCATGCCCAGTGCAGACGGCCCGTGATGGGACTGGACGCGACCGGGGATTTCCCAGGCGAGAGCGGCGGCATAACGGATCAGGCTGGCGGCGTGGCGGATCTCGGCCCGGGCGTCGCGGATCGGCTTGCCCACCTCCTCTGCCTCGATCACGGCCAGACGTTCGGCCTCTTCCCCGACCAGATCGGCGAGCCGGGTCAGGCAGGCTGCGCGGTCGATCCCGCCCGTCTGCGCCCAGCCTGGCTGGGCGGCCGCGGCGGCGCGCGCGGCCCGGTCCACGTCGGCCGCCGTCCCCGCCGCGAAGGAGGCGAGGGCCGCGCCATGCGCCGGCGAGCGGCGGACGATTCCCTCCCGCCCCGCCGGGTCCTCCGCCCGTCCGCCGATCCAGTGCCCGTAGGTCCGCATCCGCCGCCCCTATGCCGCGACAAGCCGCAGCGAATCGGACCGGACGCTGATGCCGACGGTGTCGCCGGGCTGCGCCCGCGTCCGGTCCACGACCGCGATGATCCGCGTTTCCCCGCCGGCCCGGAGGTGGACGTTCGTGGTCTGCCCCAGCGGCTCGACCAGATCGACGAGGGCGACGAAATCCCCCTTTTCCGGGGTCTCGGCGATCGACAGGTGTTCCGGGCGGATGCCGACGAAGCCCGCGCCGCCCGCCAGCGCCGCCGGGTTCAGCGCCAGCTCCGCCTCGGGCAGAAGCTCGGCCAGGACCGGGATCTCGCAGGTCAGCCGGCCGCCGGAACCCGGCCGCGCCGGCAGCAGGTTCATCGCCGGCGAGCCGATGAACTCGGCCACGAACCGCGTCCGGGGGCGTTCGTACATCTCGAGCGGCGAGGCGACCTGCACCATGTCGCCGTCCTTCATCACGGCGATCCGGTCGGCCATCGACATCGCCTCGACCTGATCGTGGGTGACGTAGATCGTCGTGATGCCAAGCTCGGTCACCAGCTTCTTGATCTCGGTGCGCATCACCGCGCGCAGCTTGGCGTCGAGGTTCGACAGCGGCTCGTCCATGAGGAAGACCTTGGGGTTGCGCACCAGCGCCCGGGCCAGCGAGACGCGCTGGCGCTGGCCGCCCGAGATCTGCCCGGGCTTGCGGTCGAGCAGGTGGTGGATGCCCATCTTCTCGGCCACCTCCTCGACCTTGCGCATCCGCGTGGCCGGATCCTCGCGGCGGACCTTGAGCGGGAACTCAATGTTTCCGCGCACCGACAGGTGCGGATACAGCCCGTAGTCCTGGAAGGCCATCGCGATGTCGCGGTGCCGCGGCTCCTCGTAGGTCACGTTCCGGCCCTGGATGCGGATCTCGCCCGAAGTCGGAAGCTCCAGCCCGGCGACCATGCGCAGCGTCGTCGTCTTGCCGCAGCCGGAGGGGCCGAGCATCACGAAGAACTCGCCGTCGGCGATGTCCACCGACACGCCCCTGACCACCCGGTGCGACCCGAAGGCCTTCTCGACATTGATGATTTGGACCGACATGGGTTCGCTATCCCTTCACCGCGCCGAGGGTCAGCCCCTGGACGAGATACTTCTGCATCATCAGGACCAGCACGATCACGGGCACCGACATCACCACCCCGGCCGCGCAGGCGAGGCCGAAGGCGATCGCCTTCGGCTTGATCGCGTTCGCGGCAATGACCGGCAGGGTCTTGGCCTCGGAGGAGGTGAGCAGGCTGGCCAGCAGGAACTCGTTCCAGGCGAACATGAAGACGATGACCATCGTCGCGGCGAGGCCCGGCAGCAGCAGGGGCAGCGTCACCCGCCAGAAGGCCTCGATCCGGCCGCAGCCGTCGATCATCGCCGCCTCCTCGACGGATTGCGGGATGTCCTGGATGAAGACCCGCATGATCCAGACGACGAAGGGCAGGCCGGTCAGCGTGTAGACCGCGATCAGGAGCCAGGGCGTGTCGAAGACGCCGAGCCAGCGCGCGATCATGAACAGCGGGATCACCGAGACGATGGGCGGCAGCATCCGGATCGACAGGATCTCGAGCGCCAGCGTGTTCTTGCCCCGCAGGTCGAACCTGGCCAGCGCGTAGGCGGCCATGGTGCCGGCGATCATCGCCAGGAGCGTGGACAGGGTGACGATGAAGAACGAGTTCCACAGCGCCCGGCCTGCCCCGGCCTCGGTGAACAGGTGGGCGAAGTTCTCGAGCGAGGGCGCGAAGAGGAAGACCGGCGGATAGGTGGAGCTGACCGCGTCGCTCTTGAACGCCGAGGCGAACATCCAGAACACCGGAAAGAAGAAGAAGGCGGTGGCGAGGAGGGCAAGCGCCCAGTACAGGGCGGCGGCCCGGCGCTGGCGCGCGCGGTGTTCGGCAAGCGTCGCGGCCATCAGCGCGCCTCCTTCTCGTTCACGGTGCGCAGGAACCCGGTCAGGTTCACGAAGATGAGCACGACGATCAGGATGAGGATCATCGTGATCCAGCTCAGCGCCGAGCCGTAGCCGAGGTCGAAGAAGCGGAAGTTGACCCGCTGGAGGTAGATCGAGATCACGTCGGTGGCGAAGTCGGGCCCGCCCCGGGTGATGATGTAGATCGTGTCGTAGGTCCGCAGCGCGTCGATCATGCGCAGGAGGACGGCGATGATGATGACGGGCCTCAGCATCGGCACCGTCACCTGCCAGAAGGTCTGCCAGGCGCTGGCGCCGTCGATCTGGGCGCTCTCGAACGGGCTGCGCGGCAGCGACTTCAGCCCGGCGAAGATGATGATGAACATGAAGGGCGTCCACTGCCAGACATCCACCAGGATGACCGAGACGAGCGCGGTCGTGCGCGAACTGCCCCACTGGAACGGCCCGAGGCCGACGAAGCCGAGGAGGTAGTTCAGCACGCCGAGCTCGGGCATCATCATGATGCGCCAGATCAGCCCGACGGCGATCGGCGTGATCAGCATCGGGATCAGGATGACCGACCGCATCAGCACGAAGCCGGGCAGCGGCCGGTTGAAAAGTATGGCCATCAGCACCGCCAGCACCAGCGACAGCGCGACGCTGGCGAAGGTGAAGGCCCCGGTCAGCAGGACCGCGTGCCAGAACTGCCCGTCGGTCATCGCCTCGGCATAGTTCTTCAGGCCGACCCAGCCCTGATGGGCGTTGGGGTCGCTCGGCTTGTAGCCGGTGAACGACACCCACAGCGAATGGAGCAGCGGATAGACCCCGACGACGTTCATGATGACCAGGGTCGGCGCCAGCAGGATCCACGGCGCCCACCGTTCTCCGGCGCGCTGGGCGCGGGTCGCGCCCTGTGCGGCGCGCGCGACGGAAGCACCGGCCATGACCGACTCCTTCGACGGGTAACGGGGTGAAGGGGGCTCCTCCGGGAGCGTGGAGGAGCCCTGTCCGAAGTGCAATGCCGCGGCGTCAGCCGGCCAGCACTTCCTTCACGCGGGCCTCGGCATCGGCCATCGCCTGCGCCGGTTCCTTGCGGCCGTTCACGCCGGCCAGCACTTCCTCGTAGATCACGCGCTGCACCTCGACCGCGTTGACCTCGCGGTAGGGCGGGATCGAGATCGGCGAGGTGCCGCGGGTCTTGAAGTCGGCGAAGGCCTGAAGCGTCGGCGACACCGCGACGACCTCGGGGTTGTCGATGTCGCGCTGCAGGACGAGCGAGGATTCGCCGGCCTCGCGCATGATCTCGTAGCCGCGCCCTTCCGTCAGCCAGGCGAGGAAGCGGTAGGCATCCTCCTTCTGGGCCGAGGCGTTGTTGATCAGGATCGACCAGCCGCCCACCATCTGCTGTTCGTATTTCTCGGTCGGCGCCACCGTGTAGCCGAACTTGCCCTTGTGGGGGCCGTCCTCGACGCCGACGAGGACATCCGACCAGGTGATCAGCATGGCCGCGCCGCCCTGCTGCATGATCGAGGATCCTTCGGGATAGTCGAAGCCCTCGACCCCGGCCGGGCAGTAGGGCAGCACCTCCCGCAGCCGCTCGATCGCACGCGCGCCCTGACCCTCGGAGTTGAAGACCACATTGCGGTTCTCGTCGAGCACCCCGTCGTTGTGCGGCTCGATCCTGGTCATGCCCATGAGGCGCGACCCCCAGTCGCCCGACATGTGGGCATCCTGACCGCCCATCAGAAGCACGTTGCCGGCCACCTCGGGCGTGTGCAGCTTCGCCGCCGCCTCGCGATATTCGTCCCAGGTCTTCGGCACCGACAGCCCGGCGGCCTCCAGCAGGTCCTTTCGGTAGATCAGGATCGGCGTCGTCATCGCCGTCGGCAGGCCATAGCGCTTGCCGTTGTACTGCTGGTAGGTCAGCGACGCGGGCGCGAGATTGGCGAGCTGGAACTCCGGCAGGTCCGGGTTCGCCGCCCTGATGTCGTCGGTCGATGCGGCCCAGCCGTTCGCCATCGGCTGGACGATCCAGAGGTTGTCGGTGGTGATGAGGTCGAAGGTGGCCGAGCCCTGTGACAGCTCGATCAGCATCTTCTCGTAGTGGGATTCGTAGGGATTCGCCTCGCCGGTGATCTGCGCGGCGGTGTATTCCTTCGCGATCCCGTCGGTCAGGGCGCCGGCCCAGACCGTGTTGCTGTTCAGGATGTTCAGGACGACGCCCTCGGCGAAGGCGGGCGATGCCTTCCATGCGGCAAAGGCGGCGGAAAGCGCGGCCGTCTGCTTCATGAACAAGCGGCGCGAAACTGGGGAAGCTGTCCGTACGACCATCCTGGTCCTCCCTGCTGGTCAGACGAGCGTCGAGCCGCTCGCGGAATCATCGATGAAAGCGATTTCATGAAATCGTTATCATGACAACTTGTCAAGTCCCATCCGATGGGCAAGACTTGACGGCGTGCGGAACGGGCGTGCGAAGGGGACCGATGAACAGGGAAGCTCCCGCCAGGACCGGGCTCGCCGCCATCGCCGCCGAGGCGGGGGTGTCGCCGGCAACGGTGTCGCGGGCGTTCAACCTTCCCGAGCTTGTCAGCGAGGAGGTCCGCGAGCGCATCCTGCGCATCGCCGCCGAACGCAACTACAGCCCGCATCCGGCGGCACGGGCCCTGCGGTCGCGGCGGACCCACATCGTCGGCGTCGCCCTTCCGACGCTCGACTACGCGATCTTCGCCCGGCTGATCAACCGCTTCCAGGCCCGCTTCGCCGAGGACGGCTTCACCACCATCGTGACGACGACGGGCTTCGACAACCGCACGATCCACGACAAGGTGCGCCTGCTGCTCGACCGCGGAGCCGAGGCGATCCTGCTGGTCGGCGCCGTCGAGGACCCGGCCCTGCGCGCCCTGCTTGCGCGCACGAACGTGCCCTTCGTGACCACCTATTCGGTGCCGCCAGACCCTGTCGTGCCGGCGGTAGGGTTCGACAACGGCGCCGCGACCGCCAGCGCCGTCCGCCACCTGATCGCGCTCGGGCACCGGAACTTCGCGATGATCGCGGGCCTGACCGCGGGCAACGACCGCCAGCGCGACCGCATCGCCGCCTATCGCGCCTGCCTTGCGGAGGCCGGGCTGACCGGCGCGGACCGCGTCGTCAACCACGGCTTCGACATGACGGCCGGGGCGGCGGCGGCGGCAGAGATCCTCGACCGCTGGCCGGACACCACCGCCATCGTCTGCAACACCGACATCTTCGCGGTCGGCGCCATGGCGGAATGCCGTCGCCGCGGCCTGTCGGTGCCGCAGGATGTCTCGATCGTGGGCTTCGATGACGCGGATTATGCGGCGCTGCTCGATCCGCCGCTGACCACCGTGGCGGTTCCGGCCTCCGAGATGGGGGCGCTTGCCGCCGAGGCGCTGCTCGGCGCGGTCCGGTCCGGGCAGAGGCCCGAGCCGCGCGTCCTTTCGGCCGATCTGGTCGTGCGGGGCACCACGGCGCCGCCGCGCCGGCAGGTCAGGTCTGGTGCCCGCGGCCGGGCTTGAACCGGCACGCCCGTCGCCGGGCTGGGGATTTTAAGTCCCCTGTGTCTGCCATTCCACCACGCGGGCTGCCCGGCGCCGACCCCGGCCCGGGATTGCCGCACCATAGACGAGGCGGCCCCGGCGTAAAGCCGCGGCCGCTGCGCCGACGGCACTGGCCGAAGCGCAGCAGGGTGCTAGAGTGACGGCGCAAGCCCCAGACCCGGAGATGCCAGAATGCGCCCCGACCTGCCCGCCGCCGCCGCGATCGCTGCCGCCACCCTGCTTGCAGCCCTCGGCGCCCTGCCGGCCGGCGCCGAGGGGCGCAGCCTGACCGGCGCGCTCGCCTACCGGGAGCGCATCGCCCTGCCGCCGGGCATCGAGATCGCGGTCGAGGTGCGCGACGCCGCGGGCGCGCTGGTCGCCGAGTCGCGCAGCGAGGCCGGCGGGGCGCAGGTGCCCCTGCCCTTCAGCGTCGAGGTGCCCGAGGGCGATCTCACCCTGCAGGCCGCGCTGGTCGGGGCGGGGGCGCTGCAATGGATCGCGGAGCCGGTCGCGGTCGCGGCCGGAAGCGGACCGGCCGACCTTGGCACGATCGCGCTGACGCGGGCCGCGCAGACCGGCTTTCCTGCCATCTGGCGCTGCGCCGACGACATCCGCTTCGCCCTGTTGCCGCGGGGCGACGGCCTGCGCCTGCGCCACGGCGGGACCTTTGCCGACCTGGCGCCCACCGAGGCGGCCTCGGGCGCGAAATACGAGGCGGCGGGCGATCCGGCGACCTATGCCTGGTCGAAGGGCAACCGCACCAGCTTCGGCTTCGGCGGCGCAACCCATGCCGACTGCGCGCTCGCCATCGGCGAGACCGCCGCCGCCTTCACCGCCCGCGGCAACGAGCCGGGCTGGCGCGTCGTCATCGCCAACGGCGAGGCGACGGTCGAGGGGATGAACATCGAGACCCCGATCACCGGCCGCGCCGAGGGCCCGGTGGCCGAAGGCACGACCCGCACCTATGCCATCGCCGGGCAGGAGGCGCGCATCGCGGTCGAGGACCGGCTGGCGCGCGACGACGCCACCGGGATGCCCGCGCCCGCCGCAGTCACGCTGACGCTCGGCGGGACCGCGATGACCGGCACCGGCGGCGACCCCGGGGCGCTGCTCACGGGCGTCCTGTGGAAGGCGACCCAGGTCGGGGGCAATCCGGTTCCGGCGGGGATGGAGGTCACGCTCCAGTTCCTCGACGGCGGGAGGGTGGCCGGGCGGTCGGCCTGCAACCGCTACTTCGGCAGCTACAGCCTGACGGGCGAGGGCCTGTCCTTCGGGCAGGCGGGCGGCACGATGATGGCCTGCGGCGACGCCGAGATGGCGATGGAACAGGCCTTCCTCGCCGGCCTTGCCACGGTCACGCGGTTCGATTTCGACGAGGCTGGCCGGCTGGTGCTCCTGTCCGGGGACAGCCCGGCGATGACCTTCGCGCCCTGACCGCGCCCTGCCTGCGCGGCGGCTCAGCGCGCGGCCTCCTTCACCGCCTCCATCGCGACGAAGGTCGAGGTCGAGGCGACATGCGGCAGGGCCGAGATGCGTTCGCCGAGCACCCGGCGGTAATCGGCGATGTCGCCGGTGCGGACCTTGAGCAGGTAGTCGAAGGACGAGGCCATCATGTGGCATTCCTCGATCTCGGGCACCGCCCGCGCCGCGCGGTTGAAGGCCTGGAGCGCCGCCTCGCGGGTGTCGCTGAGCCGCACCTCGACGAAGGCCACATGCGCCAGCCCCATGCGGATCGGGTCGAGGATGGCGCGGTAGCCGGCGATCACGCCGCTCTCCTCCAGCCGGCGCAGGCGCGCCTGCACCGGCGTCTTGGTCAGGCCGACGCGGCGGGCAAGCTCGGCCACGCTGATGCGCCCGTCCGCCGCAAGCTCGCGCAGGATGGCGCGGTCGAACTGATCGAGTCTTGGCAGGTCGTCCGGCATGGGTGTTACCCGAATTTTGCGTCGCGCGGACTGCACAGAACCGAAGATCAGGCGATCCGCCTGCGCATGTTGCTGTATGATGGCCCGAACGGCAATCCGAACCGCACGAGACAGCATGGACGACCTCTGGACCGCCATCGAAACCGGGACATTGCAGGACGAGGCGCCCCTCCTGCGGCAACTGATCGCGACCGCCGCGCTCGACGCGCCGGCGCGCGCCCGCATCGCCGCCAGGGCGGCGGAGCTTGTCGCGCGCATCCGCGCCGACGTGCGGCCCGGCCTGATGGAGGTCTTCCTCGCCGAATACGGGCTTTCGACCGACGAGGGCGTGGCGCTGATGTGCCTGGCCGAGGCGCTGCTGCGGGTGCCCGATGCCGAGACGATGGACGCGCTGATCGAGGACAAGATCGCCGCCTCGGACTGGGGCCGCCATGCCGGCCAGTCCACCTCGCCGCTGGTCAACGCCTCGACCTGGGCGCTGATGCTGACCGGGCGGGTGCTCGACGACCGCGAGCCCGGCATCGTCGGCCACCTGCGCGCCGCGCTCCGCCGTCTCGGCGAGCCGGTGATCCGCGCCGCCGTCAGCCGCGCGATGAAGGAGATGGGCCGCCAGTTCGTCCTCGGCGAGACCATCCGCGATGCGATGGCGCGCGCCCGCGCGGCCGAGGCGCAGGGGTTCACCTATTCCTACGACATGCTGGGCGAGGCGGCGAAGACCGCCGCCGACGCGCGCCGCTATGCCGACAGCTACGCCGCCGCCATCGCGGCCATCGCCGCCGCCTGCACCTCGGACGACATCCGCGCCAATCCGGGCATCTCGGTCAAGCTCTCGGCGCTGCATCCGCGCTACGAGGTCGCCCAGGAAACCCGCGTCATGGCCGAGCTGGTGCCCGTTGTCGCCGGGCTTGCGCGGCAGGCGGCGGCGGCCGGGATGGGCTTCAACATCGACGCCGAGGAATCCGACCGCCTGACCCTTTCGCTGCGCGTGGCCGAGGCGGTCCTGGCCGACCCGGCACTGGCGGGCTGGGACGGGTTCGGCGTCGTCGTGCAGGCCTATGGCCGGCGCGCCGGCGCGGTCATCGACTGGCTGCACGCGCTCGCCACCCGGCTCGACCGGCGCATCATGGTGCGGCTGGTGAAGGGCGCCTACTGGGACAGCGAGATCAAGCGCGCGCAGGTGCTGGGGCTTGCCGACTTTCCCGTCTTCACCCGCAAGGAGTCGACGGATGTCAGCTACATCGCGAACGCGCGCCGGCTGTTCGGCAAGACCGACCGCATCTATCCGCAGTTCGCCACCCACAACGCGCATACCGTGTGCGCGATCCTCGACATGGCGGGGGACCGCCCGTTCGAGTTCCAGCGCCTGCACGGCATGGGCGAACGGCTGCACGACATCGTGCATGCCAGCGAGGGCACGCGCTGCCGCATCTATGCGCCGGTCGGCGCGCACCGGGACCTGCTGGCCTATCTGGTGCGCCGCCTGCTCGAGAACGGGGCGAACTCGTCCTTCGTCAACCAGATCGTGAACGCCGAGATCCCGCCCGCGCAGGTCGCGGCCTGCCCGCTGACGGCGGTCGAGGCGCGCCTGCCCGACGTGGCCAATCCCGGCGTGCGGCGCGGGCCCGACCTGTTCCTGCCGGCACGGAAGAACGCCGCCGGCTTCGACCTGACCGATGCCCCGACGCTGTCCCGGATCGGCGGCGAACGCGCCTGGGACCGGCGCCTGCCCTGCGCCGGGCCCGTGCTTGCCGGTCCGGCGCGGGGGCGGGCACAGGCGCGCCCGGTGACGAACCCGGCCACCGGCGCCCCGGCCGGCGAGGTGATCGAGGCGACACCCGCCGACGTTGCCGCGGCGCTGGCGGCGGCGCGGCCCTGGGCGGTGCCGACCGCCGACCGCGCGGCGATCCTGAACCGGGCAGCGGAGCTTTACGAGCAGGACTTCGGCGCCATCTTCGCCCTGCTCGCGCGCGAGGCGGGCAAGACCCTGCCGGATGCGGTCAGCGAACTGCGCGAGGCGGCCGACTTCCTGCGCCATTACGCCGCGGGCGCGCCCGCGCTGACGCGGCCGCCGCTCGGGGTCGTCGCCGCGATCAGCCCGTGGAACTTCCCGCTCGCCATCTTCACCGGCCAGGTCGCCGCCGCGCTGGCCGCCGGCAACGCGGTGCTCGCCAAGCCCGCCGAGCAGACGCCGCTGATCGCGCATCATGCCGTGCGGCTCCTGCACAAGGCGGGCGTCCCGCCTTCGGCGCTGCAGCTTCTGCCCGGCGACGGCGCGACGGTGGGCGCCGCGCTGACCTCCGACCGCCGCGTCGGCGGGGTCGTCTTCACCGGATCGACCGAGACCGCGCGCCTGATCCGCGCCAGCATGGCGGCGCATCTTTCCCCCGCGGCGCCGCTGATTGCCGAAACCGGCGGCCTGAACGCGATGATCGTCGATTCCACCGCGCTGCCCGAACAGGCGGTGCGCGACATCCTCGCCTCGGCCTTCCAGTCGGCCGGCCAGCGCTGTTCGGCGCTGCGCTGCCTCTACGTGCAGGAGGACATCGCCGGGCCGCTCCTCGAGATGCTGGCGGGCGCGATGGACGAGCTGCGCATCGGCGACCCGTGGTCGATCGAGACCGACATCGGCCCGGTCATCGACGCCGAGGCGGCCGCGGCGATCCGCGCCCACATCGCCGCCGCCCGGCGCGAGGGGCGGGTGCTGAAGGAACTCGCGGCGCCCGCCACCGGCCACTTCGTCGGGCCAACGGTCATCCGCGTGGGCGGCATCGCGCAGATCGGGCGCGAGGTGTTCGGTCCCGTCCTGCACGTCGCCACCTTCGGCGCGGCCGACCTGCCGCGCGTCATGGCCGACATCAACGCCACCGGCTACGGCCTGACCTTCGGCCTGCATTCGCGCATCGACAACCGGGTGCAGGAGGTGACCGAGACGATCCGCGCCGGCAACATCTACGTCAACCGCAACCAGATCGGGGCGGTGGTGGGCAGCCAGCCCTTCGGCGGCGAGGGGCTTTCGGGAACCGGGCCGAAGGCCGGCGGGCCGGACTATCTGGCGCGCCTGACCCAGCCCGAGGCGCCGCCCGCCGTGCCTGCGGCGGAAGGTCCGGCTGTCGCTCCGGCCGCCGATCCGGCCGCCCTCCAGGCCGCGCTGACGGCGGCGGCGCAGGCGCCGGCCGCGCCGGTCGCGCGCCTGGACCTGCCCGGACCGACGGGCGAATCGAACCGGCTTTCCTACTGGCCGCGGGCGCCGTTCCTCTGCCTCGGGCCGGGGCCGGCGGCGGCGGAACGGCAGGCGGCGGCGGTGCGGGCGCTCGGCGGCAGGGCGGTCGCGGCAGGGGGCGCGCTGGCGCCCGATGCGCTCACCGGCCTGCGCGACCTCGGCGGCGTCCTGTTCTGGGGGCCGGAGGAGGAGGCCGCCGCGCTCCTTGCCGCGCTCGCCCGGCGCGAGGGGCCGATCCTGCCGCTTGTCACCGGCCTGCCGGACCGCGCGCAGGTCCTTGCGGAGCGGCACGTCTGCGTGGACACGACCGCCGCCGGCGGCAACGCGACGCTCCTGGCCGAGGCAGGTTCCGCTTGACGGACGCGGCGGCGGCCCCGAGGCTGCCGCCATGTTCCCGATCCGCGACCACAACCCGTCCCGCCGCACGCCCTACGTGACCTGGGCGCTGATCGCGCTGAACTGCGCAATCTGGCTTCTCGGCCTGGCGACGCTGCCCGACGACCGGGCGCTTGCGGCCTTCTACGACGCCTGGGCGCTGATCCCGGCCGAAGTGACTTCGGGGCGCGACGTGCACGGCGTCTTCACCTCGATGTTCCTTCATGCGGGGCTGCTGCACCTGGCCGGGAACATGCTGTTCCTCTGGGTCTTCGGCGACAATCTGGAGGATCAGATGGGCCATCTCGGCTTCCTGACCTTCTACCTCGCCGCCGGGTTGGCCGCCGCCGCCGCCCACATCATCCCCGACCCGTCCTCGCGCATCCCGACGGTCGGCGCCTCGGGCGCCATCGCCGGGGTCATGGGCGGGTATCTGCTGCTCTTCCCGCGGGCGCGGATCGACGTGTTCTTCTTCTTCGTCGTCTTCTTCCGCATCATTCCGATCCCGGCCTGGATCGTGCTGGGCCTGTGGTTCGCCCTCCAGGTGGCGGGCGGCTGGGGGATGCCGCTGGAAAGCGGCGGCGTCGCCTACTGGGCCCATGCCGGCGGCTTCGCGGCCGGCATCCTGCTGACCCTGCCGCTCTGGCTGCGCCGGGGCGGGCCGGCCTTCTGGCAGGGCACGCATGGCGTGCCGCCGCATCCCGACGCGGTCTATGCCCGCTCGACGATCCCGGTCGTGCCGCGCCGGCGCTGAGGGGGCGTCTTGCCGTGTCCGACGCCGGGCTTCGCAGGTCCGTCCGGGGCTGCTAGCCTGCCCCGATGCGACCGATTCCATCAGCCACGCCGGAGAACCCGATGCGACTGCGCCTGCCCGCCCTTCTCTCCGCCGCCGTCCTTGCCGCGCTCGCCGCCTTCGCCGCCCCGCAGCCGGCCGCGGCCCAGACGAATAACGAAACGGCGCGGGTCGTCGTGCCGGACAACCCCAACGGGGCGCTGGTTGCCGGCTGCTACCGGGCCGACCGCAATCTCTACGGCCCCTACCGGCTGACCTTCTGCCTGAAGCGGTCGGGCACCTATCAGGCGGTCGGCGGCGGGCTGACCTGCAACAGCCGGCTGACCTGGACGGTCGAAGGCAAGCGGCGGGTGGAGGTCGATCTGCGCCGCGGCACCTGCAACCGGAACAAGGCCTGGGCCGCCGCCACGATGTCCTGCCGGGCGCTCACCCGCGAGCAGGAACTGCTGCTCTCCCTGCTCGGTGACCGCGAGAAGCTCGGCGGCCTGCGCTGCACCTACACGCCGAGCGTGCAGGGCGAGCCGGTCCGCTCCTTCTTCGCCATCCGGCAGAAGACCTGACGACGGCCGGCACAAGCGCCGGCGCGGCCCTCAGATCTGCTTCTCGGGCATGAAGACCTTCAGCCCGTCGAGCGCATCGGAGACCTTGAGCTGGCAGGTCAGACGCGAGCGGACGGGATCCGGCTCGTAGGCGAAGTCCAGCATGTCGGCCTCCATCGCGTCCTTCGGTGGCAGCCGGTCCACCCAGGCCGGATCGACGTAGACATGGCAGGTCGAACAGGCGCAGGCCCCGCCGCAGTCGGCCTCGATGCCGGGAATGCCGTTGTCGCGGGCGCCCTCCATCACGGTCAGGCCGTTCCTGACCTCGACGACGTGCTCCTTGCCGCCGAATTCCACGTAGGTGATCCTTGCCATCGTCCCGCTGCCCGCTTGCCGCCTCCCGCCGCGCTATCTAGCCGGGTGCGGGCGTCTGTTCCACCCCCCGCACCCGCCATCGGCGCCCGCCGGCGCGCGCGTTGATCGCCGGTGCCGGCCCAGCCATACTGGACCGGCAGGGACGGGGGCGACGGGGGACAGCGGCGATGCGGCTTTCGGTGATCGGTGCGGGATTCGGGCGGACCGGAACGGATTCGATGCGCGAGGCGCTGACGATCCTCGGCTTCGGCCCCTGCCACCACATGTACGAGGTCACCGAGAACCCCCTGATGAAGACCCGCTGGCGGGCGCTGATGGCGGGGGCGGAGCCGGACTGGCCGGCGCTGTTCGAGGGCTACCGGTCCTGCGTGGACTGGCCGGCCGCCTTCTACTGGCGCGACCTCGCCGCACTTCAGCCGGAGGCGAAGGTCGTGCTGACCTGGCGGAGCCCGGAAAGCTGGTGGGACAGTTTCGAGAAGACGATCCTCGCCCATTACCGGACCACGCCGGACCGCGACAGCGTGGGCGTGCGGATCATCGACAGGGTGTTCGGCGACCGCGCCGGCGACCGCGATCACGCGATCGCGCTTTACGAGGCGAACGCCGCCGCGGTGCGGCGCGAGATCGCACCAGAGCGGCTGATCGTCCATGCGGTGGGCGACGGCTGGGGGCCGCTCTGCGCCGGGCTCGGGGTCGCCGAGCCCGCCCAGCCCTATCCCCACCGCAACACGGCGGCCGAACTGCGGGCGCGGGTCGGGGTGGCGCCGCCGGCAGACTAGGCCCGCGCATCCGTTCCCTCGCCGCCCCTGCGCCCTTGCCGCGGCGGCGTCGATGTTCTACATCCGTTCTCATGCTGCTCGACGACCACCGCCCGATCCGCGACTGGCCGCGCCCGCCGGCCGCCCTGCCCTGCGCGCGGCTCGACGAGCCGCCGGACGGCGCGCGCGTCACCGTCGCCGGGCTGGTCCTGGTGCGGCAGCGGCCGGGCACCGCGAAGGGGGTGGTCTTCGTCACGCTCGAGGACGAGACCGGGATCGTCAACGTCGTGGTCTGGGCCAAGGTGTTCGAGACCTTCCGCCGCGCCGTCATGGCCGGGCGGCTGCTGCGCGTCACCGGCCGCCTCCAGCGCGAGGCGGGCGTGGTCCATGTCGTCGCCGAAAGGATCGAGGACCTGTCGCCGCTGCTCGACGACCTCTTGCGCCCGGATTTCCGCCCCGAGATCTGCCGGGCGGGCGACCAGCCCTGAACCGCCCGCGCCGCCGGGCGGGCGCGGCGGGTTGCGTCGGCGCCGGGGATCGGCGCTAATGGCGCCGCGCCAGCCGGAGGACCGCCCGTGACGCCTTCCCCTTCCCGCCCTGATCCCGGGGCCAACGCCTGGGTCGAGGCCACGCTCGCCCGGCTCGCGCCCGAGGAGCGCCTGCGCCAGCTCTTCACCCTGCGCATCAACAGCCCCGACCCCGCCTTCATGACGATGGTGCGCGACTTCGGCCCCGGCGGGATCACCTGGCATCCCGGACCGGAGGCCGAGGCCGAGAAGGCCGGCGTCGCGATGCTGGCGGCCAGCGCCGCGACCCCGCTCCTGGTCTCGGCCGACCTCGAGGGCAGCCGGATGAGCCTGCCCTTCGGGCTCGAATTCCCCAACCCGCTGGCGCTTGCCGCCATCGACGACCCGGCCGCGACCGAACGCGTCGCCCGTCTGATGGCGCGCGAGGCGCGGAGCGTCGGGATCAACTGGACCTTCACCCCGGTCCTCGACATCAACGCCGCCTTCCGTTCGGCCATCGTGGCGACGCGCGGCTTCGGGTCGGACGTGGAGCGGATCGAACGCCACATCCGCGCGACGATCCGCGGCTTCCAGGCCGAGGGCGTCGCCGCCACCGCCAAGCACTGGCCCGGCGAGGGCTACGACGACCGCGACCAGCACCTGCTGACGACGATCAACCCGCTCGACCGCCCGGCCTGGGACGGGACCTTCGGTCGTCTCTACCGCGCCGCGCTCGACGAGGGCGTGATGGCGGTGATGTCGGCTCATATCGCGCTGCCGGCCTTCCAGGCCGCGCGCGGCGTCACCGGGGCCGAGACCTGCCGCCCCGCCTCGGTCAGCCGCGCGCTGACGCAGGACCTGCTGCGGGGCGAACTGGGATTCGACGGCCTGATCGTGTCGGACGCGACGCCGATGGCGGGCCTCGGGTCATGGTCGGCCCGCGCCGAGCACCTGCCCGAACTCCTCACCGCCGGCTGCGACGTGATCCTGTTCTCGGACGACCCCTGGCGCGACCTCGGCTTCCTCAAGGCGGCGCTCGCGGACGGACGGCTGACGATGGCGCGCGTCGATGACGCGCTGCGCCGCCAGCTTGCGCTCAAGGCCGCGCTCGGCCTGCACCGGGCGCGCCCCGCCCCGCCCGCCATCACCGCCGAGGACCGCGACTTCGTCGCCGGCCTGATCCGCCGCGCGCCTACGCTGGTCAAGGACGTGCGGGGCCTCCTGCCGCTCGACCCCGCGCGCCACCGCCGCGTGCTGGTCCTGACCCCCGGCATCGTCTTCCCGTTCCGCCGCGATCCCCTGCCCTTCGCGCTGCCCGACATGCTGCGGCAGGAGGGCTTCGAGGTCACCGTCCAGGGTCCGGGCGATGCGCCGGTGCCGCCCGAGGGGTTCGACCTGATCCTCTACCTCTTCGGCGAGGAGACGCTGCTCACCCGCGGCCGCATCTTCCTCGACTGGCTGCGCCTGACCGGGCATTTCGGGCTGGCGATGCGGCGGCTCTGGCACGACATGCCCTGCCTGCTCGTCTCGTTCGGCTATCCCTACTATCTCTACGACGCGCCGCGGATGCCCTGCGCCGTCAATGCGTGGCAGACGACCGAAGGGATGCAGCGCGCCGTCTGCGACCTCCTGCTCGGCCGCGGCGATTGGAACCGCAGGAGCCCGGTGGATCCGTTCTGCGGCCTGCCCGACGCCGCCTTCTGAGGGCGGCGCGGGACAGCGCAGGCCGGCCGGGACGGCGGGGGGCCGGCCCCTATTCGATCGACACCGCCACGAAGCGCGGCTCACCCTCGCGCCGGATCAGCAGCAGCAGCGACTTGCGCCCCGCATCGCGCGCCTCGGTGATGCGCGCCTCGAGGTCGGCGACCGAGGCCACCGCCTGCTGTCCGGCCTCGGTGATGACGTCGCCCGCGCGCAGGCCCTTGCCGAAGGCGTCGCTCGCCTCGTCGATCCGGGTCACGACCAGGCCCTCGGTGCCGGGGGGAAGCGACATCTGCGCCGCCATCTCGGGCGTCAGCACCTGAAGCGTCATGCCGAGCATCTCCGCCGGGCCCTCCGGCGCCGTGGTCGCCGCGGCCGGCATCGATTCGGCCTCGGCCTCCTCGCGGCGGCCGAGCTTGATCGAGAGCTCCACCTCCGCGCCGTCGCGCAGCACGACCACCGGCACCGCGGCCCCGACCGCCGCATCCGCCACCCGGCGGACAAGTTCGCGCGTGTCCGCCACCGGCGCGCCGTCGAAGGACACGATGATGTCGCCCGCCTTCATCCCGGCATCCAGCGCCGGGCCGGCCGGCACGTCCGTCACCAGCGCGCCCGCCGCCTCATCGAGGCCCATCGCCTCGGCGACATCGGGCGTCACGTCCTGGATGCGCACGCCGAGCCAGCCGCGCCGCGTCTCGCCGAATTCCTTGAGCTGGGCGACGACCTTCGAGACCACGTTCGAGGCCATCGAGAAGCCGATCCCGATCGACCCGCCGTTGGGCGACAGGATCGCCGTGTTCACCCCGATCACCTCGCCGTCCATGTTGAACAGCGGCCCGCCCGAGTTGCCGCGGTTGATCGCGGCGTCGGTCTGGATGAAGTCGTCATAGGTCCCGCTCAGCTCGCGGTTGCGCGCCGAGACGATCCCGGCCGAAACCGAGAAGCCCTGGCCCAGCGGGTTGCCCATCGCCATCACCCAGTCGCCGACGCGCATCAGGTCGCTGTCGCCGAAGCTGACGAAGGGCAGCGGCCGGTCGCTGTCCACCTTCAGGAGCGCGATGTCGGTCTTCGGGTCACGGCCGACCAGCTTGGCGTCCATCGTCTCGCCGCCGAAGAATTCGACCTGGATCTCGTCGGCGCCCTCGATGACGTGATTGTTGGTGACGATGTAGCCGTCGGCCGAGATCACGAAGCCAGAGCCCAGCGCGTTCGACCTTTGCGCCCGGTTCTGCGGCATCCCGTCGCCATCGGGCATCTGGAAGTCGCGGAAGAATTCCTCGAAGGGCGAGCCTTCCGGCACCAGCGGGCCGGGGCCGCCCGGACCGGCGACCACGGTCGTCGTGGTGATGTTCACGACCGAAGGGCTGACCTTGTCGGCAAGCTCGGCGAAGGATTCGGGCGCCGAATAGGCCGGAGCGGAGGCCGGCAGCGCGAAGGCCATCGCGGCGGCCAGCAGAAGGGCGGGCAGCGGCCGCGCCGCGGCGCTCCGTCCGGTGGTGATGATGTGCTGCTTGGTCAAGTCCGGCTCCCTCCTGTCGCGGGCGTGTCCGGCGCGGGGTCCGCGCGGTCGCACCAGCAGAACACCTAGGCCAGCGGCGGGCGCAAATCAAAGTCCGACGCCGGGCCTCAAAGCGATGTGATCGCGGCCAGTGTCTCAGCCGCCGACCGCCCGCGCAAGCCAGATCAGCAGCGCCCCGACGGCAAGACCGGTCAGGCCGAGCAGGCGGCGCGCCTCTGCCGGCATGTCCCGGATCAGGTCCAGCAGGCGGTCGATCCGGCGCGGGGCGAGCGCGAGGACCAGCCCTTCGGCGGCCAGCACGAGGCCGGCCGCCAGAAGGATCGTGCCCGGCAGGCTCATTCCGAGGCGTCGGGGGCCGGCGCTGCGGGGGCCGGGGCCTCGGCGGCCGGCGCTTCGGGCGCCGCCGCGTCGGCGCCAGCGGCGGCCGGGGTGCCGGACGCCCGCGTGCGCGCCGATTCGGCCGATTTCAGATAGTTGAAGAACTCGCTGTCCGGCGCCATCACCATCGTCGAGTTGCCGGATTGCAGCGCCTCGCGATAGGCGGCGAGCGAGCGGTAGAACTCGAAGAACTCCGGGTTCGCGCCGTAGGCGGCGGCGAAGATCGCGTTGCGCTCGGCATCCGCCTCGCCGCGCGTGATCTCCGCCTGGCGGCGGGCGTCCGAGACGAGCTCGACCACGGTGCGGTCGGCCTGGGCGCGCACGCGCTGGGCCGCCTCGTTGCCGCGCGCGATCTCGTCGGCCGCCTCGCGTTCGCGTTCGGCCCGCATCCGCGCGAAGGTGGCATCGAGGTTCTGCTCGGGCAGGTCCGACCGCTTGAGCCGGACGTCCACGATCTCGACGCCCAGCGCCGCCGCCTCAGCGCGCGCCCGCTGACGGATACGCTCGGTCAGCGCGGCGCGGTCAGCTGACAGGATCTCGGAGGAGGTGACCGAGCCCAGGACCTCGCGCATCTGGGTCGAGAGGATGGTGTCGATCCGGTTCTCGGCGAAGGCCACGCCCCCCGCGCCGGTCGCCTGGCGGAACCGGACCACGTCGGCGATGCGGTAGCGCGCGAAGGCGTCCACGATCAGCCGCCGGTCGTCGAGCGGCGTGACCTCGATCGGATCGACGTCGCGGCTGAGGATGCGGTCGTCGTACTTGACCACGTTCTGCAGCAGCGGAACCTTGAAGCCGATCCCCGGTTCCTCCTTGACGCTGATGATCTGGCCGAACTGCAGGACCAGAGCCTTCTCGCGCTCGTCCACGATATAGACCGAGGACAGCGCGGTGGTGACGACAAGCGCACCGATGACGGTGGCGATGATCGCATTGCGGCCCATCAGTTGTTCCCTCCCGCGACCGATCCCGCCGCCGTGCTGCCCGCGCCCGGCGTGGCCGGCGTTGCCGCCCGCCCCAGTTCGTTCAGCGGCAGGAAGGGCACCACGCCCTGCCCGCCCGCGGTCGCCTCGTCGAGGATCACCTTGTCGACGCGCCCGAGGACTTCCTCCATCGTCTCCAGATAGAGCCGCTTGCGCGTCACCTCCGGCGCCTTCTCGTATTCGGCCAGCACGGCCGAGAAGCGGCTCGCCTCGCCCTGGGCCTGGTTGACGACGCTGGCGCGGTAGGCCTCGGCCTCCTCCAGCACCGCCGCCGCCTCGCCGCGGGCGCCCGCGATCACCGTGTTGGCATAGGCGTCGGCCTCCTTCTCCAGCCGGTCGCGCTGCTGCTCGGCGGACTGGACGTTGCGGAAGGCCTCGATCACCTCGCGCGGCGGGTCGGCGCGCTGGAAGTTCACCCGCACCACGTTCAGGCCGCTGTCGTAGCTGTCGAGCGCGGTCTGGATCAGCTCCTTCAGTTCCTCGGCGATGGCGCCGCGGTCGCGGTTCAGGATCGGCGCCAGCTGCGAGCGCGCGATGATCTCGCGCATCGCCGATTCCGCCACGGCGGCGATCGTCGCCTCGGGGTCGCGCAGGTTGAAGAGGAACTTGGTCGGGTCCGAGATGTTCCAGACGACCTGGAAGTCGATGTCCACGATGTTCTCGTCGCCGGTCAGCATCAGGCCGGCATCGCCCGCCCCGCCCGTGCCGACGCCGATGTCCACGGCCCGTTCCGGCGTCACCGGGATCACCTCCGCGGTCACCAGCGGCCAGGGCGCGAAGTTCAGGCCCGGCTCGCCGATGCCCGAGAATTCGCCCAGGAACAGCTCGACCGACTGTTCCTCGGGCTTGACCGTGTAGAAGGACCGGAAGGCCCAGAGCCCGGCCACCGCCAGCGCCGCGATCCCCAGCGTGCTGCGGTTCAGCCCGAAGCCGCCGCCGCGCCCGCCTCCGGCGCCGCCGGGCGGCCCGCCGCCGATGCCGCGCGGGCGACCGCCGAAGAGGACGCGGATCTGCTCCTGCCCCTTGCGGACGATCTCGTCGATCTCGGGGATCCCGGCGCCCTCGCCGGGGCGCCGCGGCCTGCGGTCGCGGTCGTCATCGCCGCCGTTGCCCGGTCCGCCCGGACCGCTGCCCGAACCGCCTCCGCCCCAGGGTCCACCCGTGCCTGCCATTCCTTGCCGTTCCCTTCCGTTCCCGAACGCTGTCCGTCCAACTGGGCATTAACTGCCGGAAATCAACCACTGCGCACCGGATTGCGAAGTGTCACCAGTTCCTCCGCCATGGTCGGATGAACCGCGCAGGTGCGCTCGAAGTCCTCCTTCGTCGCCCCCATGCGGATCGCCACGGCGGCCAGCTGGATCATCTCGGCCGCCTCGGGCGCGACGATGTGGCAGCCCAGCACCTTCCGCGTCGCCGCATCGACGACAAGCTTCATCATCACCCGCCCGGTGCGGCCGGCGAAGGCCTGCCGCATCGCCCGGAACGAGGTCGCATAGACCTCGACCGGCCCGCGGGCGCGCGCCGCCTCCTCGGTCAGCCCGACGGCGCCGAGTTCCGGCTGGGTGAAGACCGCCGAGGGGACGAGGTCGTGCTCCATCGTCCAGGGCCGCGCGCCGAACACCGTGTCGGCGAAGGCATGCCCCTCGCGGATCGCCACCGGCGTCAGGCTGATCCGCCCGGTCACGTCGCCCACCGCCCAGACCGAGGGCACCCGGGTCTGGCTCCAGCGGTCCACCACGATCTCGCCGCGCCGGCCGAGCGCCACCCCTGCCGCCTCGAGGCCGATGCCCCGGCTGTTGGGCCGCCGCCCGGTGGCATAAAGCACCCGGCCGAAGACGCCGTCGTGGCCGCTGGTCAGGCGGACGCGCGTGCCGCCCGGCGCGGGCTCCATCGCGATCACGTCGGTCCCGCAGTCGAGCGCGATGCCCTGGTCGCGCATCAGCCCGGCGAGATGGCCGCGCGCCTCGTCGTCGAAGCCGCGCAGGATCTGCGCGCCCCGGTAGACCTGCGTCACCTTCACCCCCATGCCGTTCAGGATGCAGGCGAATTCGCAGGCGATGTAGCCGCCGCCGACGATCAGGATGCTGTCCGGCAGGTCCTCGAGGAGGAAGATGTCGTCCGAGGACAGCGCCCCCGCCCGCGCCGCGGCCTCGGGGATGGCGGGGGCGCCGCCGGTGGCGACGAGGATATGCGCCGCGGTGATCCGCTCTCCCGTCGCAAGGCGCACCGTGTGCGGGTCCTCGAGCACCGCGCGGGTGTCGTGGACCTCGACCCCCGCCGCCGCCAGCGCATCGCGGTAGGCGCGTTCGAGGCGGTCGATCTCGGCATGGAGCCTGGTGCGGAACGCCTTCCAGCGAAAGGCGGTCCGGCCGGTCGTCCAGCCATAGGCGCGCGCGTCCTCGAGGCCCGCCCGGAACGAGGCGGCAAAGACCATCAGCTTCTTCGGCACGCAGCCGCGGATGACGCAGGTGCCCCCCATCCGGGCCTGTTCGGCCAGCGCCACCCGCGCCCCGTGTTCGCCCGCCGCCACCCGCGCTGCGCGGACGCCGCCGGACCCGCCGCCGATGACGAAGAGATCGACGTCAAAGCCCATCCGGGCCTCAGCTGTCGAGGTCGGCGAAGGCGTTCTCCGCCTCGGCGAACCCGATCCGGCCCCGTTCGACATCGCCGGAATTGATGTCGCGCACCTCGACCTGGCCGTCGCCGTGCCCGATCACCGCGATGTCGCAGACGTCGATGAAGAGACCGTTCTCGACCACGCCCGGCACCTGGTTCAGCACCAGCGAGGTCTGCCGCGCATTGCCGATCCGGCCGAGGTGGAGATCGAGGATCCAGTTGCCCTCGTCGGTCACGAAGGGCGTGTCGCCGTTCATCCGGAGGCTGACCGTGCGGCCCAGCACGTCGAGCGAGCCGAGCAGTTCCTCGATCAGCGTCCGCGTCGCCTGCCAGCCGAAGGGGATCACCTCGACCGGCAGCGGAAAGGCCCCGAGCTGGGCGACCTCCTTGGCCGCATCGGCGATCACGATCATCTGGTCCGAGGCGGTTGCGACGATCTTCTCGCGCAGGAGCGCCCCGCCCCCGCCCTTGATGAGGTTGAGTTCGGCGTCGAACTCGTCGGCGCCGTCGATGGTCAGGTCCAGCCACCCGGCCTCTTCCAGGGTGACGATGCGGATGCCCTGCGCCCGGGCGAGTTCGGCGGTGCGTTCCGAGGTGGCCACGCCGGTGATGTCGAGCCCGCCCTCGCGCACGCGCTCGCCCAGACGCTTGACCATCCAGGCGGCGGTCGATCCGGTGCCGAGGCCGACCTTCATGCCGGGCTTCACGAAATCGACGGCGCGGACGGCGGCAGCGTACTTGGCCTTGTCGATCGGCGACAGGTCTGCGGACACGGGCGGCACCTCCCCTCGGATGCGTGGGGACTTATAGGACGGCTTCGCCGGGGCCGCGAGGGGGAAATAGAGCCGTGGCCGCCGGCCGACGGCCGTCCCCGCGCCTGCCGCGCCCGGCTAGGAGAGGTCGCGCAGCGCCTCGGCTGCGCGCAGCGCCTCGGCCGGCGTCACCGCGCCGTCGCCGTCGAGATCGAGCCGCAGCAGCGCGCGGATCCCGGCAGCCGTCTCTCCGTCCGCCACCCGGCCGGCGGCAGCGGCGCCGTGGCCGCGCAGCTCCGCCTCGGCCACCGTGCCGTCGCCGTCCGCATCCGCCTGCCGGTGGGCCAGCAGCAGCGCCCCGCGCCGGCCCGCGGGCCCGGCCGCGACGGCGATCCCGATCTCGGCGGGCGAGACCGCGAAATCGCCGTCGAGATCGGCGGCGAGCAGAAGGCCCAGCGCCTCGGCGCGCGCATCCGCCGCCGCCGCCGCGACGGCCCGTTCCAGCCCTTCGGCGCCGATGGCGCCGCCCACTCCGAAGGCGAGGATCAGGTCCGCCGTCTCGCCCACGAAGCGCGCCGGGGCCTGCCGCATCTGGCGCAGCATCGCCGGCGGCAGGGTCTCGGCCAGCGCCGCCGCGTCGAACCCCGCCGCGGGGGCGGGGGCCGCATCGGCCGGCGCCGGGGCCGCAACGGCAGGCTCGCCCTCCCCGGCCGGCGCGGCGGCGGGCAGAAGGGCGAGGATCAGGGCGGCCAGCGCGGGGGCGCGCACGGGATGTGGGGGCGGGGCGGGCATCGGCGGTCTCCGTGGCGCGCGCAACTCGGCCCCGAGCCTCACGGCTCATGGTAAAGGCGGGGTTAACGCCGTTCCGCTGCCGGGGGCGGTCGCTTTCGCTCTGGCGCGGCGGGCGGCTTTGCCGCACCTTTCGCGCGCAGCGCAGGCGAATCCAGATGTTCCTGTCCGTATTCGAGATGTTCAAGGTCGGTGTCGGCCCGTCCTCGTCGCACACGATGGGGCCGATGGTCGCCGGCGGCCGCTTCCTCGACAGGCTGCGCGCCTCGCCCTTCCGCCCGTCGGGGCTGAAGGCCAGCCTGCACGGCTCGCTCGCCTTCACCGGCAAGGGCCACGCGACCGACCGCGCGACGATCCTCGGCCTCGCGGGGTTCCTGCCCGACAGCTACGACGCCGACCGGGCCGAGGCCGCGCTCGCCGCGATCCATGCCACCGGCACGGTCACGCCGCCCGGCCTGCCGGCGCTGCGATTCGACCCGGCGAAGGACCTCGCCTTCGACTACGGCCCGGCCCTGCCCGGCCATGCCAACGGGATGATCCTGAAGGCGACCGATGCCCAGGGCGACGTGATCCTGCAGGAAACCTATTACTCGATCGGGGGCGGCTTCGTGCTGACCGCCGACGAACTGGCCGCGGGCGAACGCGCCCGGCCGCGGGCCGAGGTGCCCTACCCCTTCGAGACGGCGGCCGAGATGCTGGAGATGGCGCGCAGCTCCGGCAAGTCGATCGCCGCCATGAAGCGGGCCAACGAACTGTGCTTCCGCTCGGCGCAGGACCTCGATGCCGGGATGGACCGCATCTGGGCGGTGATGAAGGCCTGCATGGACCGCGGCATGGCGACCGACGGGATCCTTCCCGGCGGGCTGAAGGTGAAGCGGCGCGCCAAGGCCCTGCACGAGAAGCTTATGGCCGAACGCGGCATGAACCTGACTGCGCCGCACACGATCAACGACTGGATGAGCCTCTACGCGATGGCCGTGAACGAGGAGAACGCGGCCGGCGGGCAGGTCGTCACCGCGCCCACGAACGGCGCGGCGGGGACGCTGCCCGCCGTCATCCGCTACTGGCTCGACCACGTGCCCGGCGCCTCGGAGCGGCGGATCGGCGAATTCCTCCTGACCGCCGCCGCGATCGGCGGCATCGTCAAGCACAACGCCTCGATCAGCGGGGCGGAATGCGGCTGTCAGGCCGAGGTCGGGTCGGCGGCGGCGATGGCGGCGGCGGGGCTGGCCGCGGTGCTGGGGGGCAGCCCGGCGCAGATCGAGAACGCCGCCGAGATCGCGCTCGAACACCACCTCGGCATGACCTGCGACCCGGTGAAGGGCCTCGTGCAGATCCCCTGCATCGAACGCAACGGCCTCGGCGCGATCAAGGCGGTGTCGGCCGCCTCGCTGGCGCTGCGCGGCGACGGCACGCATTTCGTGCCACTCGACGCCGCGATCGAGACAATGCGCCAGACCGGCCACGACATGCACGAGAAGTACAAGGAAACCTCGCTCGGCGGGCTGGCCGTCAACGTGCCGAATTGCTGAGGCCCGCGGCACCGGCGCGCACCGACCGCGCCCTGGCCGGCGTGGCGCTGATGCTAGCCTTCTGCCTCACCGCCCCGCTTCTGGACGCGTCGGCCAAGCTCGCGGCGCAGACCATGCCCACCGGCCAGATCACCGCCGCCCGCTTCGTCGGCCAGGGCCTGCTGATGCTGCCCGTCGTGCTCGCCCTGCGCCTGTCCTTCGCGATGGGCGCCCGCGATGCCGGCCTCAGCCTGCTGCGCGCGATCCTCCTGATACTGTCCACCTACAGCTTCGTCGCCGCCATCGCCGTCATGCCGATCGCCGACGCGCTGGCGATCGTCTTCGTCGAACCCTTCATCCTGCTCCTGCTCGGCTGGCTCCTGTTCGGCGAAAGCGTCGGGCCGCGCCGGATCGGCGCCTGCGCGGTCGGCTTCGCCGGCGCGCTCCTGGTCATCCGGCCCAGTCTCGCCGCCTTCGGGCCGGTCGCGCTCTGGCCGCTCGCCTGCGCGCTGTTCTTCGCCTTCTACATGCTGGTGACGCGCGCGCTCGGCCGCCACATGCACCCGGTCGCGATGCAGTTCCACACCGCTTGGATGGGCGCCGCGGTGCTGATCCCGCTGCTCTGGGCGGGGCCGGCGCTCGGCCTGCGCAGCTTCGCGCCGATCCGCCCGGACGCGGCGGGCTGGCTCTGGCTGGCGGGCGTCGGCCTCTGGGCCACGGTCAGCCACATGGCGATCACCTGGGCGCTGCGCTTCGCCCCGGCGGCGACGCTGGCGCCGCTGCACTACCTCGAACTCGTCGCCGCCGTCGCCGTGGGCTACCTCGTCTTCGGCGACTTCCCCGCGCTCTGGACCTGGGCCGGGATCGCGCTCATCGCCGGCTCGGGCCTCTACATGGTGCACCGCGAGCGCGTGCTTGCCCGCGCGGCGACGCCCCGGCGGGCGCAGGACGGCGCGCTCAGCCTCGAACAGATGCCGCGATAGCCTGGCGCAGCAGGGCGCGCGGCAGGATGACCAGCATCCCGGGGCCGTCGAATTCCATCCGCACCGGCCCTGTCGCCATGTTCGAGGTGCCGATCCGGCTGTCGGGCGCGAAGGCGAGGCCCGCGATCGGCCAGCGCAGGCCCTCCGAACGCCCCCGGACCGGCGCCATCGGGAACAGCGACACCCGCGTGCCCGCCCGCAGGGGCAGCGCCACCTCGCCGCGCGCGGCGAAGATCACGTCCGCGTCCGACAGGATCAGGCAGGGCGGCCCGCGGTGGCGGACGAGCGCGTTCATCACCGCCAGGGCATGGTCGATCCGCGCGCCGGTGAAGCCGGCGCCGAGCAGGAAGGGCGCCTCGATCCGGGCGAGGCATTTCTCGAAATCCGTCGTATCCTGATCGGAAACCTCGATCGCCGCCCCCGCCGGCAGCGCGGCGCGCACCTGCGGCAGGACCGAATCCATGTCGCCGATCACCGCGAGCGGGCTGAGCCCCAGGCGGGCCGCCATATTCGCGCCACCATCGGCCGCCACAAGGGTTGGCGCATGTTTCAACGCCGCCTTTACCAGGGCCGGGCTAACCCGTCCCGCGCCCAGGAGCGTCACGGGCGACGAAGATCGGACAATTCCCGCCGGCATGGGTAGATTGATGCCGATTGCGGCGACAGAACACAATCTCGGCCAGAAAAAATCCTTCAATTTACCCATTTCTGTTCATCCTTAGGAACCAGTTGGCGCCGAGTCTCGGCGGCGGCAGGCACCACAGAGAAGCGAGCGAACCATGGCAACCCCCACGAAAATCCTTACGGTTTCGTATGGAACCTTCTCGTGCACGCTCGAAGGGTTTGATGAACCGTTCGCAACAATGAAGGCGATCGCGGAATACTTCCGCGACCTCGCCGCGAACGACCGCTACTTCGGGGCGACGCCGCCGACGCCCGATGCCGAGATGCTGCAGCGGCTCGCCGAACGCGAGATCCAGCGCCGGGTCGAGGCCCGCATCGCCGATCAGGGCATCGTCCTGCGCCAGACCGCGGAGGGCGCCTTCCACGCCGCCCCCGCCGCCGCTCCTACCGCCGAACCCGTCGCCGAACCCGTCGCCGAACCCGCACACGTGCCGGCCGCGGCCCGCGATCTGCCGGAGGCCGCTCCGGAGGCCGCCGTCGAGCCGGCCGCCGGGCCGGCGATGGCGCCCGTCGATGACGAAAGCGTGGCGATGAAGCTCGCCCGCATCCGCAGCGCCGTCGCCGCCAGCACCGCCTCCGGCGCCGCGACCGGCTTCGCCACCGGCGACGAGGCCGAGGTTCCGGCCGCCGAACCCGCGGCCATGGCGGAGGACTTCGGCTACGAAGTCGATACCGGCGCGCCGATGCCCGCCGAGACGGAGATCGCCGCCGCCGAGGCCGACTTCGACGGCGAGCTGACGGCCGAGCCGACGGCCACCTTCGAGACGATGCTCGCCGACGCGACGCCCGCGAACGAATTCACCGGACGGGACGAGACCGCCGGCGAGGCCGCTGCCTGGGCCGAAGACGAGGACGCGCCCGAGGCCGATGCCGACGCCGTGATCGCCGAAGTGCTGGCCGCGGCCCCGGCCGGGGTGGAGCCCGCCGCCGGCCCGGACGAGGAGGCCGTCCCCTCCGCCGAAGCGCCGGTGGACGAGGACCTGATCGCCGCCTTCGCCGCGGCCGACGCCGCGGAGGACGCCGGGGATGCGGCCGACGCGGAACTCGCGGCGGTCTTCGCGGCCGCGGCCGCGGAGGAGGCCGCGGCGGAGGCGCCCGCACCGGCCGACGCGGCCACCGCAGCCGTCGGGCCCGAGGCCGCGGAGGTCGCAGCGGACGAACCCGCCCCCGCCGCGACGGAACCCGCGCCCGAGCCCGTGGCCGAAGACGGGGCCGTGATGCCGGCCGAAGCAATGCCCGTCGCCGCGGGTGCCGCCGCGCTCAGCCGCCGCGACCGCCGCCGCGCCCGTGCCGCCGCGGACGAGGCCGAAGCCGAGGTGCCGGCTGCGGACGCAGCCGCCGAACCCGTGGCAGCGGCCGCCACCGAGCCTGCCCCCGAACCCGTGTCCGAATCCGTGCCGGAAACCGCGGCGGAGAGCGCGCCCGAAACCGCACCCGACGCCGCGCCGGAACCGGCCCGCCCGCATGCACGCGTCATCCGCGTCCGCCGCGGCGGCCAGGCCGAAGCCGCCGCCGCGGCCGCGCCCGTGGCGCCGCCGCTCGACGTGCTGATCCTGAAGGAGATCGACCGCGTGCGCGACGATGCGCCCGCCACCGCTGCCGCACCGGGCCCGGATGCGCCGAAGGAGCCGGCCGCCGCGGGCGAGGAACAGCCGGAAGGCCGCGCGATCCTCGAAAGCGAGGCGACCGACAACGGCGCCGTCGAGCGCCTGATGGAAGAGGCCAACAACAAGCTCGAGGGCGCCGAAAGCCGCCGCCGCTTCTCCGCCATCGCCCATCTCAAGGCGGCGGTCGCGGCGACGGTCGCCGACCGCCGGATGAAGGGCAAGGACATCGAGGCCCCGGCCGCCGCGGCCGAGGACGCCACCGACCCCTACCGCGAGGACCTGTCGCGCGCCGTCCGCCCGCGCCGCCCGGTCGGCGAGGGCCATGCCACGACCCAGCGCCCGACGGTCGAGACGCGCCCGACGCCGCTGGTTCTGGTGACCGAGCAGCGCATCGACAATGCCGCCGACCTGCGCTCCGACCCCTCGCTGGTGCGGCCGCGCCGGATCTCGGCCAGCGCCGCGGCGCTCGGCGACGACGAGGACGGCGATGCCGAGGATCTGCCGCCGATCTCGCCGGCCGAGGCGAAGAGCTTCGCCGAGTTTGCCGAACGGCTGGGTGCGACGAACCTGCCGGAACTGCTCGAGGCCGCGGCCGCCTACACCGCCGCGGTGGAGGGACGGCCCCATTTCTCGCGGCCGCAGATCCTCTCCAAGGTCGCCTACGTGGCCGAGGAGGACGCCTACAACCGCGAGGCCGGGCTGCGGTCCTTCGGGATGCTGCTGCGCCAGGGCAAGATCCAGAAGGTGCGCCGCGGCCAGTTCATCATCACCGACCAGTCGCGCTTCATCGAAGAGGCACGCCGCGCCGCGCGCTAGCCGCGCCCGGCGGCGGACGCGCCGCGAAGGCGTAGCGAGTGTCAGGCCGGGCGGTCCGGTGTCCGCCCGGCCGGTTCTTGTCCGGCCGGCCCCTCACCGGCGCGCGGCTCCGCGGCCCGCGCCCGACCCGCCTCCGGATCGGGCCGCCCGATGCCGCGGAAGAGGCGCCGGAACGGCAGCGCCCAGAGGATCCCGAGGCCGACATAGACCGCAAGCTCGATCGCGAAGGGCTGCCGCCCCCAGCTGCGGTCGAGCCAGTTCATCAGCGTCACCGCCACGACGATGTAGGCCGGCAGGCCGACGACCAGGACCAGAAGCGACAGGCGCCGGCGCGCGGCGTAGGACAGCGGCATGGCAGGCATTCCCTTCCCGCTTCCGGCCTAGTCCGCGAAGGGATCGGTGACAAGGATCGTGTCGTCGCGCTCGGGGCTCGTGGACAGCATCGCGACCGGGCACTGGATCAGCTCCTCGATCCGGCGCACGTACTTGACCGCCGCCGCCGGCAGGTCGGCCCAGGACCGCGCCCCGGCGGTGCTCTCGGCCCAGCCCTCCATCTCCTCGTAGACCGGCTCGACCTGCGCCTGCAGCGCCGCCGCCGTCGGCAGGTAGTCGTAGTGCCGCCCTCCGATCCGGTAGCCGGTGCAGATGCGCAGGGTCGCGAACCCGTCCAGCACGTCGAGCTTGGTCAGCGCGATCCCCTTCACCCCGGACAGGGCGCAGGTCTGGCGGACCAGCACCGCGTCGAACCAGCCGCAGCGCCGCTTGCGCCCCGTCACGGTGCCGAACTCGCGCCCGCGCTCGCCGAGGCGGGCGCCGTCGGCGTCGTGCAGTTCGGTCGGGAACGGCCCCTCGCCGACCCGTGTCGTGTAGGCCTTCACGATGCCGAGCACGAAGCCCACCGCCGCCGGCCCGATCCCGGTGCCGGTCGCCGCCATCCCGGCCATCGTCGTCGAGGAGGTGACATAGGGATAGGTGCCGAAGTCGATGTCGAGAAGCGAGCCCTGCGCCCCCTCGAACAGGATGCGCCGGCCGGCGCGCCGCGCCTCGCCGAGGATGCGCCAGACCGGCCGCGCGAAGGGCAGAAGCCGCGGCGCGATGCCGCGCAGCGCGGCCTCCAGCGCGGCGCGGTCCACCGGCGCGGCGCCAAGGCCCCGCCGCAGCGCGTCGTGGTGGGCGAGCAGCCGGTCGAGCCGTGCCTGCAGCGTCGCCTCGTCGCCGAGATCGGCGACCCGGATCGCCCGCCGCCCCACCTTGTCCTCGTAGGCCGGGCCGATGCCGCGCCCGGTGGTGCCGATCCGCGCCGCCCCGGCCGCCTCCTCGCGCAGGCGGTCGAGGTCCTGGTGCAGGGGCAGGATCAGGGGCGCGTTCTCGGCGATCACCAGGTTGTCGGTCGAGACCTCCACCCCCTGCGCCGTCAGCCTGCCGATCTCGTCGAAAAGCGCCCAGGGATCGAGCACGACGCCGTTGCCGATCACCGCCAGCTTGCCCGGCCGCACGATGCCGGAAGGCAGGAGCGACAGCTTGAAGACGGTCTCGCCGATCACCAGCGTGTGGCCCGCGTTGTGCCCGCCCTGAAAGCGCGCGATCACGTCGGCCCGCTCGCTCAGCCAGTCCACGATCTTGCCCTTGCCCTCGTCGCCCCACTGGGCGCCCACGACGACCACGTTCGCCATGCGCTCTGTCCTTGTCCGGCGGAAAACACGTGCCCTCTTAGCGGCGCGCGCCGGACGGCGAAACCGCAAAATCGCCCCCGTCGTCGCGGGGGTTGCCCGCCCCTGCCCCAGCGACTAGATAGGCGCGTCACCGGAACAGGGCCGCACCGCGCATGGAAACCGTCGTCCTCACCATCCACCTGATCCTCGCGCTCCTGCTCATCGGGGTCGTTCTGCTGCAACGCAACGAGGGCGGGGCGCTGCTCTCCGGCGGCGGCGCGATGTCGGCGCGCGGGGCGGCCAATGCCCTGACCCGGATCACCTGGGTCCTCGCCATCGCCTTCATCTGCACCTCGATCGCGCTGACGATCCTTGCCGCGCGCGAATCCTCCGGCGCCTCGGTGGTGGACCAGCTCGGCGCCAGCGGTCCGGCCGAGGATGCCGCCGCCGGCACGGCCCTGCCGGCAGGCGACCTGACGCCGCCCCCCGCGGGCGCCGACGCGCCGGCGACCCCGCCGGCAGCGACCGATCCCGCGGCGGGCGATTCCGCGGCCACCGCGCCCGCCCCTGCGGCAACGGAATCCGCCGCGCCCGCGGCCGCGCCGGCCCCGGCGCCGGCGGCCACTGAGGGCACGGAGGCCACGGCAACGCCGCCCGCGGCGGCCGGGACCCCCGCCCCCGCGCCCGCCGCGAACGACTGACGGCGCGCCGCCTCCGGTCGGGCGCGGCGCCGCCCGCGCCACAACTTATGGCCCCGCCGCGACGTCAGCCCCCCACAAGTGGGGCGCGACCGGGGGCCTGCCGTTGCGGCCCCCCTGCGAATCTGTTACCTCTCAAATCCCGTGATGCCGCATGGCGGACGGCCCTGCGGCGGCCCGAGAAACAGGCGAACACGGGGGCAGTCCGGACATGGCGCGCTACATCTTCATCACCGGCGGGGTCGTGTCCTCGCTCGGCAAGGGGCTCGCCTCGGCCGCCCTCGGCGCGCTCCTCCAGGCGCGCGGCTACACGGTGCGGCTGCGCAAGCTCGACCCCTATCTCAACGTCGATCCGGGCACGATGTCGCCCTTCGAACACGGCGAGGTCTTCGTCACCGACGACGGTGCCGAGACCGACCTCGACCTCGGCCATTACGAACGCTTCACCGGCGTTCACGCCCGTCAGACCGATTCGATCTCCTCGGGGCGCATCTATTCCAACGTGCTCGAGAAGGAACGCCGCGGCGACTACCTCGGCAAGACGATCCAGGTCATCCCGCACGTCACCAACGAGATCAAGGATTTCCTGCGGATCGGCGAGGGCGAGACCGACTTCATGCTGTGCGAGATCGGCGGCACGGTCGGCGATATCGAGGGCCTGCCCTTCTTCGAGGCGATCCGCCAGTTCATCCACGAACGCCCGCGCGGCCAGTCGATCCTGATGCACCTGACGCTCCTGCCCTACCTCTCGGCCTCGGGCGAGCTGAAGACCAAGCCCACCCAGCATTCAGTCAAGGAACTGCAGTCGATCGGCCTTGCCCCCGACATCCTCGTCTGCCGGTCCGAGCATCCGATCCCGGACCGCGAACGGGAGAAGATCGCGCTGTTCTGCAACGTCCGGAAAGAGGCGGTGATCCCCGCCTATGACCTGAAGACGATCTACGAGGCGCCGCTCGCCTATCACCGCGCCGGGCTCGACCAGGCCGTGCTCGACGCCTTCGGCATCTCGCCCGCGCCGCGTCCCGACCTGCGCCGGTGGGAGGACGTGATGGACCGCCTGACCAATGCCGAGGGCGAGGTCCGGGTGGCCGTGGTGGGCAAGTACACGCGGCTCGAGGATGCCTACAAGTCGATCGCCGAGGCGCTGACCCACGGCGGCATGGCCAACCGCGTCAGGGTCCGGGCCGACTGGGTGGACAGCGAGATCTTCGAGCGCGAGGACCCGGCCGCCTATCTCGACGAGTTCCACGCCATCCTCGTGCCCGGCGGCTTCGGCGAACGCGGCACGGAAGGCATGATCCGCGCCGCGCAGTTCGCCCGCGAGAAGGGCGTGCCCTATCTCGGCATCTGCCTCGGGATGCAGATGGCGGTGATCGAGGCCAGCCGCAACCTCGCCCGGATCAACAATGCCGGCAGCGAGGAATTCGACCACGAGGCGGGCGAGCGGCGGTTCACGCCGGTCGTCTACCACCTCAAGGAATGGGTGCAGGGCAACCACACCGTCGCCCGGCGGGTGGACGACGACAAGGGCGGCACGATGCGGCTTGGCGCCTACACGGCGGTGCTGGCCGAAGGGTCGCTGGCCTCGAAGGTCTATGGCGGCGCGCTCGCCATCGAGGAACGCCACCGTCACCGCTACGAGGTGGACGTGAAGTACCGCAGGCAGCTCGAGGACCAGGGCCTGTGGTTCTCGGGCATGTCGCCCGACGGCCGGCTGCCCGAGATCGTCGAGCTGCGCAACCACCCCTGGTTCATCGGCGTGCAGTTCCACCCCGAGCTGAAGTCGAAGCCCTTCGACCCTGCGCCCCTGTTCAGGGATTTCGTCCGCGCGGCCAAGGAGGTCGAGCGGCTGGTGTAAGGGGGAGACTGTCCGGCGCCCCTGCCCGCCCCTGCTCGCCCCCTGCCCCGGCTCCGGCCCTCTTTTCCGCACCGCAGAAATGCCGAGGGCGCGTGTCGCCACGCGCCCCGCCCCCAAGCTCGGCAACCTCGTCAGGTGCCGTGATTATGCCGTAATGCAGTCAGCGGCGGCGCGCGCCCGGCTGGAGATGAATGTGACCTTCTCGTGGCGGATCGCGTTGCGGATGCGGGCGTTCGCGCCGGCGTCGTTCATCAGGCCGGCGAGAGCGTTGGCGCGGCCGAGGCGGGCTTTTTCGATGAGAGAGGTCATGGGGGTCTACTCCGGTGCTGGTGTTCTGCTGTTGCTGGTGTGTCCTTCTAACCGCCACAATCGTTACTCTGAATTAACTTATTCTTCTCAGAAATGTCCGAATTCGGGCTTACCTGTGCAATTCCGGTGTCAAAGTCGTGTTCGAATCTTGACAACCTAGGGTTGTATGGATTACAGGAACAATTGCTGTCGAAACCGGCGGATTTTGCGCCGGAAGGGGGCCTTTTTCCCGCGTCGGAGGACGCGGAACACCTGATTTTCTGCGCCCGCGAAACGATGTGTTCGCGCCGGGCGGTGGTCCGGTCGTGCCCTCGCGCCCCTCTGCCTACATCACGGCGCCGACGGTCCAAGGCACGAACTCGTTGTCGCCAAGGCCCAGGGCCTCGGACTTCGACCGCTCGCCGGAGGCGACGGCGAGGATTTTATCGAGGATTTCCAAACCCTTGTCCTGAAGGCTGCGGCCCTCGGAGAGGATGTCGCCGCAGTTGATGTCCATGTCCTCGGGCATCTGCCGGTAGAGCGAATCATTCGTCGCGATCTTGACGGTCGGCGCGGGCTTGGAGCCGAAGGCCGATCCGCGCCCGGTCGTGAAGGCGACGATCTGCGCCCCGCCCGCGATCTGCCCCGTCGCCGCGACGGGGTCGTAGCCCGGCGTGTCCATGAAGACGAAGCCCGGTTCGGTCACCTGCTCGGCATAGTCGTAGAAGGCCGTGAGCGGCGTCGATCCGCCCTTCGCCGCCGCCCCGAGCGACTTCTCGAGGATCGTCGTCAGCCCGCCGAGCTTGTTTCCGGGCGAGGGGTTGTTGTCCATGCTGCCGCCGTTCATGGCGGTATAGCCCTCCCACCAGCGGATGCAGGCGATCAGGCGGTCGGCCACCTCGGGCGAGGCGGCGCGGCGCAGCAGAAGCTGCTCGGCCCCGTAGATCTCGGGCGTCTCCGACAGGATGGCGGTGCCGCCGAGGCCGACAAGCAGGTCCGAGGCCACGCCCAGCGCCGGATTGGCGGTGATCCCGGAATAGCCATCCGATCCCCCGCATTGCAGCGCCAGCCGCAACGCCGAGGCCGGGCATGGCGTCCGCCGCGCCGTGTTCACCTCGGGCAGGAGTTCGGCGACCTTCGCCCTGATCGCCGCGATCGTCGCCCGTGTCCCGCCGGTCTCCTGGATCGTCAGGCCGTGGAAGCGGTCGGCGTTCGCGGCGCCGAAGGCCGCCTTCATCCGCGCGATCTGCATCACCTCGCAGCCCAGGCCGACGAAGACCGCGGCCCCGACATTCGGATGCGTGGCATGGCCCCAGAGGACGCGCTGGAGGATGTCGAAGCCGCGGCCCTCGGCCGCCATGCCGCAGCCGGTGCCATGCGCGAAGGCGACGACCCCGTCCACGTTGGGATAGGCCTCGAGCATCCCCGAGGCCTCGATCTCCCAGGCGGCCCGGCGGATGACCGTCGCCGAGCAGTTCACCGTCGCGCAGAGGGCGATGTAGTTGCGCGTGCCGACCTGCCCGCCCGGCCGGACATAACCCATGAAGCTGCGCGGCGCGGGCGCCGGGATGGCGGCGCGGGCGGCGGCGAGGTCGGCGCCGATCCGGTAGTCCCGGTCGTGGTCGGAAAAGCCGCAGTTGTGGGTATGGACATGGCTGCCGGCGCGGATGTCGGCCGTGGCATGGCCGATGATCTGGCCGAACTTCAGCACCTCGGTCCCCGCCGGGATGTCCCGCCGCGCGATCTTGTGGCCGCCAGGCACGGGGCCGGAAAGCGGCACGCCGATGCGCAGCGGGTCCGAGCCCTGCGCGGCCCGCCCGGTCAGGATCGCGACATTGTCGGCCGGATTGAGGACGATGGCTTGCTGCATGGCGGTTCCCCCTGCGCGCCCCTGCGCGCCGGCGCGCACCATAGCCGCCAGTCCGCCCGGGGTGGAAGGCCCCGCCCTAGCCTGCGCCGCCGCGGAACCAGGCGACGATCCGCGCCCGTTCCTCCGGCTCCATGTAGGAGACGTTCATCGGCGGCATGGCATGGGTGAGCCCCGCCTGGACGTAGATGCGGCGCCCCTCGTTGGCGATCTGCGCGCGGGTCTCGAGGAGGACGCCCTTCGGCGCCCAGTGGATGCCCTCGAAGGCAGGCTCGGCCGCGTGGCACATCGCGCAGCGGCCAAGCACGATCGCCTCGACCTCGTCCATGCCCTCCGCTGCGGCCAGCCGTTCGCCCTCGGGCGAAAGCCGGACGTCCGCCGTCGCCCCCTCCGCGGGGGGCCGGAACAGGGGCTGCGCCGAGAGATAGACGATCAGCAGGAAGATCAGCGCCGTCGCGAGCCAGGTCCAGCGCGGGTTGCCCGTCCGCGCATGATGGCTGTTGAACCAGTGGCGGATCGTCACCCCCATCAGGAAGACGAGGCTGGCGATCAGCCAGTTCCACTGGCTGGCGAAGGCCAGGGGATAGTGGTTCGACAGCATCAGGAACAGGACGGGAAGGGTCAGGTAGTTGTTGTGGGTGGACCGCTGCTTGGCGATCTTGCCGTATTTCGGGTCGGGCGTGCGGCCCGCGATCAGGTCGGCGACGACGATCTTCTGGTTCGGGATGATGATGAGGAAGACGTTCGCCGTCATGATCGTGGCGGTGAAGGCGCCGAGGTGCAGAAGTGCGGCGCGCCCAGAGAACACCTGCGCATAGCCCCAGGCCATCGCGACGAGGATCACGTAGAGGCCGATCATCAGGCGGGTGGAATCGTCGCCGAAGCGCGACCTGCAGATCGCGTCATAGAGCAGCCAGCCGAGGCCGAGCGAGCCGAGCGAGATCAGGATCGCCTGCCAGACCGGAATGTCGAGCACGGCGGGATCGACGAGGTAGAGGTCCGCGCCGAGGTAGTAGACCAGCACGAGGAGCGCAAAGCCCGACAGCCAGGTGGCGTAGCTTTCCCACTTGAACCAGGTCAGGTCGGCGGGCATCCGGTCGGGCGCCACCAGGTATTTCTGGATGTGGTAGAAGCCCCCGCCATGGACCTGCCAGGCCTCGCCGTCCGCGCCGCTTGCCAGCGCGCGGTCGCGGTGCAGGCCGAGGTCGAGCGCGATGAAGTAGAACGACGACCCGATCCAGGCGATCGCGGTGATGACATGCGTCCAGCGCACGGCGAATTCCAGCCATTCCGACAGGACGATGACGTCGTACATCTGGGCCCTCCCCCGGGGTCGCGGTTCAGGATCGCAGCCTAGGCCGGCCGCGGCCCTCGGGCCAGCGGAGGGAATGGCCTAGGACTTTCAGGCTTTGCGCGATAATCTGGCGGCCTTCACGGCGCGGACGGGCGGGGCCCGTCCCGGGGGGCGCGATGTCCTATGTTGCCAACATCCGGATGTTCGTCCGGGTCTACGAGCTGGGAAACATGAGCGCGGCGGCCCGGGACCAGCGCACTTCGCCCGCGGTGGCCTCGGCCCGCATCGCCGAACTCGAGAAGCATCTCGGCGTGCGCCTGTTCAACCGCACGACGCGCCAGCTTCAGCCGACGGAGAACGGCCGCATCTTCTACGAAGGCGCGCTCGCCATCCTCGAGGCGGTCGAACAGGCCGAGGCCGCCGTGATGAACGCCACCGCAAGCCCGCGCGGGACGGTCTTCGTCGCCGCGCCGCTCGGCATCGGCCGCCGCTTCATCGCCCCGCATGTCCCGGCCTTCAAGGACACCTATCCCCTGATCGACGTGCGCCTGCGCCTGTCGGACCGCCGCATCGACCTGACCGCCGAGGGGCTCGACCTGTCCTTCGCCTTCGGCCCGTTCGAGGACAGTTCGCTGAAGGTCCGCACCATCGCCGAATGCCCGCGCATCCTCTGCGCCTCGCCGGCCTATGTCGCCCGCCGCGGGATGCCCGAGACCGGCGAGGACCTCGTCGCCCTGCGGCACGACTGCCTGAACCTGCGCTTTCCCGGCGCGACCGAATTCCGCTGGACGCTGGTCACGCCGGACGGCCCGCGGAAGTACGAGATCAGCGGCCCGTTCGAATCCGACGACGGCGACGTGCTGACCGGCTGGGCGCTCGACGGCCGCGGGATCGTGCTGAAGCCGGTCTTCGAGATCGCCGACCACCTGCGCGAGGGGCGCCTGGTGCCCGTGGCGACCCGGACGCCGCCCCTGCCGACCGTGCTCGCCTGCCTGACGCCGCACCGCCGGCTCAAGGATCCGAAGGTCGCCCTGTTCGGCGACTTCATGGTCGCGCGCTGCCGCGCCGACCTCGCCGCCGCCACCGCCGGCCTTCAGCTGCCGCGATAGGTGGAAAAGCCGTAGGGCGACAGCAGGAGCGGCACGTGATAATGCGCGTGCTCGGCCATGCCGAAGCGGATCGGGATCTCGTCGAGGAACAGCGGTTCAGCCCCGGCCTGGCCGGTCGCGCGCAGGTAGTCGCCGGCCCGGAAGACAAGCTCGTAGGTTCCGGGCGCGAAGGCATCGGCCGGCAGGATCGGGCCGTCGGTCCGCCCGTCGGCGTTCGTGACCGCCTCGGCAAGGCCCTGCCGGCCGCTGCCCTCCAGCCGGTAGAGCAGGATCCGGATCCCGGCCGCCGGGCAGCCGCGCGCGGTGTCAAGGACATGCGTCGTCAGAAATCCCCCGGCCACCGGCCAACCCTCCCGCTGCGTTCCCGGCCGCAGTCTGCCCCGGTTCGCGAGCGGAATCGATCCCGCCCGGCGCCGACAGCACCTTCTTGCCTTTCTTGATAGAATCCCGCGCGCTTGGATGCTTAGACTTGCCCTGACGTCCGCCGGAGGCCCCGTGAACCGCTATCCCCGCGACATGATCGGCTATGGCGCCAGCCCGCCCGACGCTTCATGGCCCGGCGGCGCCCGCATCGCGGTCAGCCTCGTGCTGAACTACGAGGAGGGCGGCGAGAACTGCATCCTGCACGGCGATGCGGCCTCCGAGGCGTTCCTGTCCGAGATCGTCGGGGCCCAGCCATGGCCGGGCCAGCGCCACTGGAACATGGAATCGGTCTACGACTACGGCGCACGGGCCGGGTTCTGGCGGCTGCACCGCCTGCTGCAGGGGCTGCCGGTCACGGTCTACGGCGTGGCCACGGCGCTGGCGCGCGCACCCGAACAGGTCCGCGCCATGCAGGACGCCGGCTGGGAGATCGCAAGCCACGGCCTGAAATGGGTCGAGCACCGGGACATGCCCGAGGCGGAGGAACGCGCGGCCATCGCCGAGGCGATCCGCCTTCACACCGAGGTCACCGGCGCGCGGCCGACCGGCTGGTATACCGGGCGCTGCTCGGTCAACACCGTGCGGCTGACGGCCGAGCAGGGCTTCGACTGGATCTCGGATGCCTATGACGACGACCTGCCCTACTGGATCCGGGCCGGCGGGCACGACCAGCTGGTCATCCCCTACACGCTCGACGCCAACGACATGCGTTTCGCGACCGCGCAGGGCTTCAACACCGGCGATCACTTCTTCGCCTATCTGCGCGATGCCTTCGACTGCCTCTATGCCGAGGGCGCGGCGGGGGCGGCGAAGATGATGTCGGTCGGCCTGCACTGCCGCCTGATCGGCCGGCCGGGACGGGTTACGGGGCTCAGGCGGTTCATCGACTACGCCCGCGGGCACGAGGGCGTCTGGTTCGCCACCCGCGGCGAGATCGCAGCCCACTGGCGCGCCACGCATCCGCCGCGCTGGCGCGAACGGCCCTCGGCGATGGACAGGGCAACGTTCCTCGCCCGCTTCGGCGGGGTCTACGAACACTCGCCCTGGGTCGCCGAACGCGCCTTCGACGGCGAGCTCGGGCCGGTCCACGACACCGCGGCGGGGCTGGCCTCGGCGCTCGCCCGCGCCTTCCGCCGCGCCTCCGAGGCCGAGCGGCTTGCCGTGCTGCGCGCCCATCCCGACCTTGCCGGGCGGCTCGCGGCGGCGCGCCGGCTGACGCCCGAGTCGGCGGCCGAACAGGCGGGCGCGGGGCTCGATGCCCTGACCGACGCCGAACGCGCCGAATTCGAGCGGCTGAACGCGGCTTATGTCGAGCGGCACGGGTTTCCCTTCATCATCGCCGTGCGCGATCACGGCAAGGCAGCGATCCTCGCCGCCTTCCGGCGGCGGCTCGGGCAGGACAGCGCGACCGAATTCGCCGAGGCCTGCCGCCAGGTCGAACGCATCGCGGAACTCAGGATAGGGGCGATTCTCGCATGACCGGCTATTTCGCACCGCCGGGCGGCCTGCCGCCGCAGACCGCGCTGCACACCGGCCGCGCGGTCTTTACCGAGGCCTATGCGGTGATCCCGCGGGGCTGCTTTTCCGACATCGTGACAAGCCACCTGCCGGGCTGGACGGGAACGCGGGCCTGGATCGTCGCGCGGCCGCTCACCGGCTTTGCCGAGACCTTCAGCCATTACGTGATGGAGGTCGCCCCCGGCGGCGGGTCGGAGGCCCCCGAACCCGAGCCGGGCGCAGAGGCGGCGATCTTCGTCACCGGGGGCGAGATCTGGCTCGGCTTCGAGGGCGGCGAACGCGCGCTGGGGCCGGGCGGCTATGCCTGGCTGCCGCCCGGCATGGCCTGGAGCGCGCATAACGGCGCCGACCATCCGGCCCGCTTCCACTGGATCCGCAAGCTCTACGAGCCCGCGCCCGGCATCGCGGTGCCGGCACCCTTCATCACCTCCGATGCCGCCGTCGATCCGGTGGCGATGCCGGGAACGGAGGGCGTCTGGGCGACGACGCGCTTCGTCGATCCGGACGACCTCGCGCACGACATGCATGTCAACATCGTCACCTTCCGGCCGGGCGGGCGGATCACCTTCGAGGAGACGCATGTCATGGAGCACGGCATCTACGTGCTCCAGGGGCGGGCGGTCTACCGGCTCAACCGCGACTGGGTCGAGGTCGAGGCGGGCGACTACCTCTGGCTGCGCGCCTATTGCCCGCAGGCCTGCGTGGCGGCGGGGCCGGAGCCGTTCCGCTACCTGCTCTACAAGGACGTGAACCGGCATCCGCGGCTGCGCGGGCCGGGCGCGTTCGGGCGATGAGCGGCCGGACCATCGTCGCCGAGCCCCTCGCCGCCGCCGCCTTCGCGCCCTTCGGCGACGTGCTGGAGGCCGGGGGGCCGCCCGACCGGATCATCAATGGCGGTCTCTGCGGCCGCTGGCACGACCGCGCGCGGCTCGACTTCGCGGCGGGGCGCGCCGGGCTGTCGGTCTTCGATGCGGTGCCGCGCCGGCTGCCCTATTCCTTCGCGCTGGTGGAGCGGCACCCCTCCGGCTCGCAGGCCTTCCTGCCGATGACCGCCCTGCCCTTCCTCGTCATCGTCGCGCCCGACGCGGGCGGGCAGCCCGGCCGCCCGCGCGCCTTCCTGACCGGGCCGTGCCAGGGAATCAACCTGCTGCGCGGCACCTGGCACGGCGTGCTGACCCCGCTTTCGGCGCCGGGGCGGTTCGCCGTCCTGGACCGGATCGGCCCCGGCCCCAACCTGCAGGAATTCGTCTTCGACCGGCCCTGGACCGTCGTCCCGCCGTCCTGACCGGCGGGCCTCGCCTGCTGCCCCCCGACCGCGGGGCGAGCCCTGTGCCGCGGTGCGGGGGCGGCAGCGCGCCTCTCTGTCGCCCCCCGCAGGGCGCGCCGGACGGCCCGGGACGGGGCCCGCATCTCGGGCCATGGGCCGGGTCCGGCGTACGGCCGGCCTCCGGGCACGGCGCAGCCCCGCGGGCGGCGGCCGGAGCCGCGCCCTGCGCCCCGGCCGCGTGCCCCTGCCGTCGGGCGGGCCGGGCCCGTCGGCGGCGGTGCGGACGTGCGCTGCGGCGGCAACCCGTTCAGGCCGCGGCAAGGATGCCGACGATCCGCGCCGCGGCCTTGCCGTCGCCATAGGGCGAGGCCCCGGTTGCCATCCGTGCCCGGGCCTCGGGGTCCGACAGGAGCGCGCCCGCCGCGCGGCGGATCGCGGCAGCGCGCGTGCCGACCAGCCGGGCCACGCCCGCCGCGATGGCCTCGGGGCGCTCGGTCGCCTCGCGCAGGACGAGGACCGGGACGCCGAGCGCCGGCGCCTCCTCCTGCACGCCGCCCGAATCGGTGAGGATCAGGTAGGAGGCCCGCATCGCGGCGACGAACTCGGCATAGCCGAGCGGCGGGACCAGCCTGACGCGGGGATGCCCGCCAAGCCGCGCGCGCACGACCGGGCCGACCGCGGGATTGGGATGGACGGGCAGCAGGACGCCGCAGTCCCGGTGGTCGTCAAGCAGCCCGGCGATGGCCGCGAGGATGCGTTCGAGCGGGCGGCCGAAGTTCTCGCGCCGGTGCAGCGTGACGAGGATCTGGCGCGGCGCGAAGGGGGCGGCAGAGCGCGCATCCGCCGGCGGCGGGGCCTGCAGGAGGGCGTCGATGACGGTGTTGCCGGTGACATGCACCCGCTCGGGCGGGATGCCCTCGGCGCGGAGCGCCGCCGCCGCGCCCGCCGTCGGGGCGAAGTGCCAGCGCGCCATTGGCGCGATCAGCACCCGGTTCAGTTCCTCGGGGAAGGGCGCCGCCAGGTCGCCGGTGCGCAGGCCGGCCTCGACATGGCCGAAGGGCACCCGCCGGTAGAAGGCGGCGAGCGCCGTGGCGAAGACCGTCGTCGTGTCGCCCTGGGCGAGGACCACGTCGGGGGCCTCGCGCGCGAGCGCGGCGTCGAGCCCCTCGATCAGCCGGCCGGTGAGCGCGCCGAGGCCCTGCGCGGGGCGCATCACGCCGAGGTCGATGTCGGGGGCGATGCCGAAGGCCGCGAGGACCTGGTCGAGCAGGTCGCGGTGCTGGGCGGTGGCAAGGACGCGGACCCTGAACCGGCGGTCGCCGCGGAGGGCGCGGATGACCGGCGCCATCTTGATCGCCTCGGGCCGGGTGCCGATGACGCAGAGGACGCTCAGGCTCATGCGGCGGGCCTCTCGGCGTCGCGCGCCGCGATCAGGGCCGCGGCCTCGTCGAGCAGCAGGCTGTCCTGGCGGTTCGCCGCGGCGAGCCGGTCGGCAAGCGCGTCGCCGAGCGTGCGGATCACCTCCTGCCGGCGCGCCTCGGGCGGCAGCGGCCTGTCGTCGGTCGCGTTCCGGCGCAGATCCGGCGGCCGCCGCAGGATCAGGCCGTGCCGCGCCGCCGCCGCCGCCATGCGGGCGAGATCGGCGTCAAACGTCTCGGTGCGCCCGATCAGCGCTGCCGAGCGCAGGTTCGCGCGCGCCTGGCCGAGATCGTATTCGAGGCCCCAGTCGCGCCGGACCATGCGCGGGCGGCTGCGGGGGCCGGCGCCGAGGTGGCGGGTCTGCGCGTTCGAGACGTGGACGATCTCGTCGGGATCGTCGAGCGCCTGCCGCACCCAGTCGGCGAAGCCGAGGCGGCGCGCCGCGGCGGCGGTCGCGGTGCCGTCCTCGGCCAGCCGCTTGAAGCGCCAGATCGAGGCGACGCGCAGCAGCGGGTCGCGCAGGAAGACCGCCGCGAGGACCCGGTAGCGCGGGTTGTCCGGCACCGGCAGCATGATCTGGTGCGACGAGAAGGCGACCGCCTCGCGCTTGCGCTCGATGATCCGGTCGAGCTGCTCCTGGTCGATGGTGAAGAAGGGGAAGGGCCCGTCGAAGGCGAGATGCCGGTCGCCGAAGCTGGCCGAGAGGACGTGGTCGAAGGCCGTCCCGGCGTTCTTGAAGATGTGGTAGTGGCAGATCACCGTCCGCATCATGCCGCCCTCCCGATCAGGTCGGGCGGGCGCGCCGCGCGGTGGCGATGCGGCGTCCAGGGGCCCCAGCGGCTTTCGAAGAGGGCGCGGTTGCGGGCGAAGAGGCGCGCGCGCTCCTCCTGCCCCAGCGCCTCGAAGCTCGCCGACAGGTGGTGGTGGACGAAGGCGTCCTCGGCCAGCGCGCAGACATAGCCCTTGGCGCGGATCGTGCGGCAGTGGTCGTCATCCTCGAACATGCCGGTTCCGTAGACCTCCGGCAGCGGCCCGAAGGCGGCGAGGTCGGCGGCGCGGAACATCACGCAGAAATAGGCGCAGACGCCGATCTCGGTCCAGGCGCCGCGGTAGCCGCGCAGGACGCGGCGGACGACGCGCCGCATCGCCGGGATGTCGCCATAGGCGACGGAGAGCTGCGCCTCGTTGCCGATGCGGTTCGTCAGCGGCCCGACGACGCCGATCCGCGGGTTGCGGGCGAGGTGGCGCTGCATCGCCGCGATGGCGCCCTCGGGAACGAAGGTGTCGCTGTTGAGGAGCAGGACATACTCGCCCCGCGCGGCCGCGATGCCGAGGTTGTTGCCGCCGGCAAAGCCGAGGTTGCGCTCCGACGCGATCAGCCGGACGGCGGGGAAGCGTTCGAGGCCCGCCTTGAGGGCGGCGAGGTCGGCGGGTGCCGAGGCATTGTCGACGACGATGATGTCGAGCCGCGGATAGGCCGGCCGCTCCCCGGCAAGCGATTCGACCGCGGCGAGGGTCAGGTCGGGCCGGCCATGCGAGAGGACGACGGCCGAGACGAGCGGCACGTCGAGGACATGGGCGAGGAACGAGCCGGCGCGTTCGGCCCAGGTGTTGGCGGCCGCATAGGCGCGGAGCCGGCCGGCGAAGGACGCCTCCCGACCCGCCGCCGCGGCCCGGCGCAGGGCGGCCGCGAAATCCTCCGGCGCTGCGGCGCGGAAGACGAGATCCCCCGCCCGCTCCAGTTCGGGCAGCTCCGTCGCCACGGTCGGCCGGCCGGCGGCGCAGTGTTCGTAGAACTTCACCGGGTCGCAGGCCCGGATGATGGGCAGGAGCCGGAAGGGGATCACCATCACGTCCATCTGCGCGATGAAGGCCGGCACGTCGGCATAGGGAACCTCGCCGTGCAGGGTCACGTTCGGCAGCTCCGCAAGCCGCAGGGCGCCGGGGGCCGTCACCGCGCCGCAGAGGTGGAACGCCACATCCGGGCAGAGCCGCGCCGTGGCGGCGAGGAGATCGGCGTCGAACCACTCGGCGATCGCGCCAACATAGCCCGCGCGGAGCCCGGACCCGCCGCGCCCGGAGGCCGGCCCGAGCCAGGCCGGCGGCGCGGCCGGCCCCTCCGCCGCCGCCTCGAACAGCGCCGGGTCAACCGCGTTCCGGATCAGCCGGACCGGACGCGCGGCGCCGTGCTTGCGCTCCAGCCAGACGGAGGAGACGATCAGGCTGTCGCAGGCGGCGGCCAGCTCCGTCTCGGCCTCGAGCAGGTGGGCTTCCGTGTTCGAGAAGCCCGAGATCTCGTCCATGCAGTCGAACACGAGGCGGTTCTCGCCGCCGAGGTGGCGCAGGAAGGGCCACCAGAACGGGTGCTGGACGACGGCGATGCGCTCCGCCGTCGCCCCCGCCCGGTCGCAGAAGGCGTCGAAGCGGTCGAGGAAGTCGTGCACCTGCGCGGGCGTCGGGCGCCCGGTATAGGGCGCGGGGAAGCCCGGCCTGCCGGCCCCGAGCCGCAGGACCCAGAGCCGATCGGCGAGCGGGCGCAGCACGGTGCCGCCGGCGCCGCTCTGCATCTCGACGTAGAACACGCGGTGGCCGCGGCGCGCGAACTCGCGGGCCAGGTGCTGCGGGCGCTGGACGCGGAAATCCCAGTCGATGATCGAGAAGATGAAGATGTCGGGCGGTCCGGCCGGATCGGCCGGGGTGACCGGCGCCCCGGACGCGGGGGCGGGCGCCGGTTCCGGCAGCGGAACATGGGCCAGCGCGCCGGGGATCGCGTCGGGATGGGGCAGCGCGCGTTTCAGCCGTTCCACCGCCGGCGCCGGCAGGCAGCGGCGCAGGCCGCGCCCGGCGGTGCGGTAGACGTTGCGGTAGAGCGGCCTCAGGACGGTCAGGGTTTCCTGGCGGAAGCGCCGCTCGGCCTCCGCGAGCATCCGGCGCAACGCGTCGCTCTCCGACCGCGCGGCGGCGAGGTCCCGGCGCAGGCCGTCGGCCTCGGCGGCGAGCCCTTCCGCCTCGGCCCGGAGGGCCGAGAGATCGGCCTCGGCGGCCCAGCGCGCGGCCTCGGCCGCGGCTGCACCCTCCAGGGCGGCATCGCGCGCCGCCTCGGCACCGGCGCGGGCGGCCTCGGCCGCGGCGGCCGCGGCGGCCGCTGCATCGGCCGTCCTGCGCTGGGCATCCGCTTCGGCAAGCGCCGCGTCGCGGGCCGCCTCGGCGGCCCGGCGGCCGGCCTCCGCGGCGGCGGCACGTCCCTCCAGCTCTGCCTGGCCGGCGAGTGCCGCGTCGCGCTGCGCCTCGGTCCGGCGCAGGCAGCGTTCGAGCGCCCGGTAGTCGCCGGCCGTCCGGCGCAGGCGCGCGGCCTCGGCGTCGCGCTGCCGCTCGGTCGCCTCGAGCTGCGCGCGGAGTGCCGCGGCCGAGGCGCCGGCCCCGGCGGCGAGCGCCGATACCCGGGCGCGCTCCCTCTCGCTCGCGGCAAGCTGCGCCGCCGCCCGCCGGCAGGCCGCGATGGCGGGTTCCGCCGCAACCGCGAGGCGCTCCGCGAAGCCCGCGAGCACGTCATCCGCCGGCACGCCGCCCGACGCCGCGGCCTTGCGGATCGCGGCGAAAAGCCCGGCCGCGATTTCTCCTGCAGGGCCGGCGAGGGGTTCGGCCGGCAGCCGGCCTTCGGGCGGGTCGAAGCGCCGCGCCGCCCCGGCGGCGGCGGATGCGACGGGGGCCGCGATCCCGCTTGCCCGGAACGCCGCCGCCAGCGCCGGCGCCGGCGCCGGCGCCAGCGCCCAGTCGGGGAAGACGAGGACGGCGCGCGGCATCCCCGCCGAGACGCGGAAGGATTCGATCACCTGCACCGTCCACAGGATCGCCGCCAGCGGGGCCGGAATCCCGTCGCGCCGGGCCAGCGAGCGGGCGACCTCGGCGGGGTGGCGCAGGCTGATCAGGCAGCGCGACGCCGCGCCCGCCCGGTCGAGCGCGGTGCGCCAGAGCGGCAGGGTGAAGGCAAGGCGGGGATCCTTGAGGCAGATGCGCCGCGCGCGGCCGAAGCTCTGGCCGAGCGCCTCGCGCACGGCGGCCAGGTCCGCTTCCGTCGGAGGGGCGTCGTCCGCCGCCTCGCGCGGGACGATCCGGTCCCAGGCATGGCCCCGCTCGCGCAGCCAGGCATCGTTCAGCCGGACAGCCGCCGCCGGCTCGAAATGTCCCTTCGGATTGTCCGCCTGCGGGCCGGACATGTCGCGCGGCAGGCGGTAGCCGAAGGCGGGGGCGCAGCTGGCCAGATAGGAGGTCCCGCTGCGGTGCATGCCGAGGATGAAGAGGACATCTCCCGGCACTGAGCGCGCCGGGGTCCCGCCCGCGCGCCCCGCCCGCGCGGGCAAGGCCGCGCCGGTGGCGGCGGGCGCCCGGCGGCGCCGTCCGGCGGCTGCGTCACGGCCCGTCATGGCAGGGCAACCTGGCCGAGGCCGTCCGGCGTCCACAGCCGGCGGGCAAGATCGATGCAGGCCCTGCCGATCGCGGCCTCGTCGCCGGTCTCGACCAGCTCGCGCATCGTCCGCAGGACGGAGGCGGCGGCAAGTTCTCCCGGCAGTGGCTCGAAGGCGCGGCGCAGGCCCGGCAGGCCGGCGACGGGTTCGCCGGCCTCCGCATGGGGCGCCTCCCGCAGCTTCTCCCCCGGCCGCAGACCGGTGAAGCGGACCGCGGGCCGCGCGCCGCCGGCCCGGCGGGCCGCGCGGATCAGCCCCTCGGCGAGATCGAGGATGCGGACCGGGTCCCCCATCTCCTGGAAGAACGTCTCGCCCCCCGTCACCAGGTGCCCGGCGTGCAGCAGGAGCGTCGTGGCGCCCCGCATCGTCATGAAGTAGCGCTCGGCCTCGGGATGGGAGATCGTCAGCGGCCCGCCGCGGGCGATCTGTTCGCACAGGATCGGGACGACCGAGCCCGAGCTGCCGAGAACGTTGCCGAACCGGACGACCGCGGTCAGCGGTGCGCCGGCGCGGCGGCCGTGGTCGAGCGCCGCGATCTCGGCCAGCCGCTTGGAGGCCCCCATGACGCCGGCGGGCCGGATCGCCTTGTCGGTCGAGACGAGGATGAACCGGCCGGCGCCGGCCTCGCGCGCGTGACGGATCATGGTGGCGGTGCCGAGAAGGTTCGTCGCCACGCAGGTGGCGGCGTTGGTCTCGGCCAGCGGCACGTGCTTGCAGGCGGCCGCATGGAAGACGATGTCGGCCCCGCCGGAGAGCGCACGTGCGACGGCGCGGGCGTCGCAGACCGACCCGAGGACCGGCA
>Ga0073934_10000694_pt1 | contig 93078 bp, 87 predicted proteins | sample LarsenN4metaG_FD_76834 | JGI IMG/M metagenome (GOLD analysis project Ga0073934, IMG submission 76834) | Hot spring sediment bacterial and archeal communities from British Columbia, Canada, to study Microbial Dark Matter (Phase II) - Larsen... ...
CGCCGCGATCAACAGGCCGGCGGCAGGACGTGCGCGCATGAGCATGACCCTTCCACGCGAGGCTAGACCGACGAGGAGCCAGCGCCCCCGCGCGATGCTAGCGCAGGCGTCGGCGCTGACCAAGCGGCCGCCGGCCGCCATCCGGCTCTCTGCGCCAGCTTGGCGGCTGGCACGCCGACCCATCACCTCACCGGCTTGCGTCTCAAAGTGGGAACGGGGGCAGGCAGGTGCGCGCTGATCACCTGGTCGCGCTTGGGCGCCACCTTGCGCGGTGCGCCGAGGAAGCGAACGCCGAGGTCGCTGCCACGGCGCCAGACCACCTCACAGTCGGCCTCGAAGCCGTCCAGCTCGATGATCAGCTCGAAGGTGTCGGGAATGTTGACCGAGCCTTCGCTGCGCAGGCGGGCGCCGGTATCGGACAGATCCCGCACCGTGCAGGAGACCGTGCAGAACCGGTTGTTGAAAGCGGCGATCGCCGACTTCAGCATGCGCCGGCGCGGGGCGCAGCGGCGCTCGTCGTCGGATTTGGCCTGGGCGGCCCCACCGACGGTGCGGAGCTGTACGACGGTTCCAATGCCGCTCACAGGGCTCAACGCACGTACTCCAACTCTAACCGGGCCATGCCCAGCAAGAAGCAGGCCGACTTCGGGCGGGCGGGGCCACGGCTGGCCATTTTGGCCGCTTGGGGTTAACGGGCGGTGAAGATGTGCGCCATGCACTATTCCGGCTTCAGCCCTTGCTCCGCCAACGCCGCAAGAACGTCGCGGCCCTTCAGCATGTCGTCGAGCGAACCAAAGGCCAGCATGTAATGGCCCTTATATCCCGCTCCCTCGATGCGGGCGAAAACGCGGGTAAAATCGATGGTGCCCTTGCCGGGAAAGAGGTGCTCCTCGACGGTGCCGCGGCAATCGGCGAGGCGGACCTCGCCGCAGCGGGAGAGGTCCATTCCGTCCATGAAGCGGTCGATGCCGATGGGCAGGATGTGGGCGTGGTTGACGGTGAAGCTCCAGCCCAGCGCCGGCGACGACAGACGAGAGAAGAAGTACTGGGCCTCCTCCAGATCGTGCACGAGGTAGTGCACCTCGGCCGCAGCCGGCTCCGGGTTCAGGTTCTCGAGCAGCAGGCGAACGCCCTTTTTCTCGGCGAGATCGGCGGCGCGTGAAAGCCGCGCGACGGCCGCCTCCATACGCTGCTTTTTGTCAGCGGTGAAATGGTAGCCGCCGTGGACGACAACCCAGCCCGCACCGAGCGCCCGCGCCGCCTCGATGTAGGCGGCGAGATACCCGTCGACGGCTTTCGAGACAAGCGGCGAGAACTCGGCGATGTTGACGGCGGAGAGCGTATGCAGACCGAGCCGCACGCCCGCCCGCTCGAGCCTGTCGCGTGCCGCCTTGGTACGCGCCAGACTGCCGGTCAGGATCTCAGGGTCCTGATCGAGGCAGAGATCGACGTAGCCGACCTTGTTGCTGCATGCCCACTCAACGGCAGGCTCGAGCGTGAGCTTCTGATTGATGTCGATTCCCAGTCGGTCCCGGATCGAACGCATTGCAAATCCTTCACTGCGAGGGCGCAACGCGCAGCGCTCTCATCTGCATAAGCAGCGGCACGAGCACCGCGACGGCGGCAGCAGCAAGCAGCACGGCCGAGATCGGACGGGTGAGGAAGATGGCGCCGCTGCCATGCGAGAGGGTGAGCGACTGGCGCAGCGCGGTCTCGAAAAGCGGGCCGAGTACCAGGCCCAAGATCATGGGCGCCGCCGGCCAGTCATAGCGCTTCATCAGCCAGCCCAGCGCACCGAAGCCGACGAGCAGCCAGCAGTCCTCCACGCTGTTGGCCTGCGAGTAGACGCCGGTGACGCACAGCGCCAGAATCGGCGGATAGAGCCATCGGTAGGGAACCTTGAGCAGCCGGGCGAACAGGCCGGCCAGCGGTAGATTCATGAGGAGCAGGATGACGTTGCCGATGTACATGCTGGCGATCACCGCCCACACCAGGTCGGCATTCTTGGTGAAAAGCTCAGGCCCCGGACGGATTCCGAACATGATGAAGGCGCCGAGAATGATGGCGGTGGTGCCGGAGCCCGGCACGCCGAGCGACAGCATCGGCACCATGGCCCCGGCGGCGGCGGCGTTGTTGGAAGCCTCGGGCGCCGCCACGCCCTCGATGGCCCCATGTCCGAAGCGAGAGGGGTCACGGGCGAGTTTCTTCTCGACGATGTAGGCGACGAAGGAGGCTATCGTCGCGCCGGCCGCGGGCAGCACGCCGACCAGGAAACCTATCCCGGTCCCCCGCAGGATCGGTAGGCGGCTCGCTTTGAGATCGGCCCGGGTTGGCAGCGCGTTCTTGACGTCAGCCACCGGGCGGAACGCGCCGAGACCGCAGCTCGCCACCACTTCGCCGACCCCGAACAGGGCCACGGTCAATACAATGAATTCGACGCCGTCGAGCAACCACAGTTGGCCGAAGTCGAAACGCGCAACGCCGTTCTGCGGGTCGATGCCGACCGTGCCGAGCAGAAGGCCGGCGACGCCGGTAGCGAGCCCCTTCATGACCGAAGAGCCGACCGCGGCGAGCGCGGTCAGGCCGAGCACGACGAGGGCGAAATACTCGGGCGGCCCGAAGGCGAGGGCGGCCACGGCGAGCGCCGGAGCGAGCAGCATCAGGCCGACCGTGCCCAGCGTGCCGGCGACGAACGAGCCGATGGCGGCGATGCCGAGCGCGGGTCCCGCGCGTCCCTGCACCGCCATCTGGTAACCGTCGATGCTGGTCATCACGGTGCTTGATTCGCCGGGGACGCTGACCAGCACCGAGGTGAGCGTGCCGCCGTACTGAGCGCCGTAGTAGATGCCGGCGAACAGAATGATGGCGGCGGTCGGATCGGCACCGAAGGTGAGCGGCAGGAGCAGGGCGATGGCCGCCGAGGGTCCGATGCCAGGCAGCACGCCGACCATCTGGCCCATCAGCACACCGAGGAAGCACATCAGCAGGTGCTTGAGGGTAAAGGCCGCAGCGAAGCCCAGCATCAGATTGTCGAACGCATCCATTGCCTCAGAACCCAATGATGCCCGTCGGCAAAGGAACGGCGAGCCACGTCCTGAACACGACGTAGAGCCCGGCGGTGACGGCGGCCGACACCAGACAGGCAAAGAGGATGGGACGCCGTTCGATCACAGCGTAGAGAAACATCAGCAAAAGAAAGATCGAGGCGGAGAATCCCACCACCTCGAGCCCGGCCACGGTCGCGGCCAGCGCGAGCAGCACCAGCAAGGGCTTGCGCAGCTCGCTCTCCTGCGTGCTCCCGGCTAAGCCACCACTCAGCACCAAGTCGGCGGCGATGACCAGCGACAGGCCGGTGAGCAAGGCGCCATAGATGAGCGGCAGGAAGCCCGAGTCGGGCGCAAAGCCCTGCCACAGCGGCAGCCCCAGCGCCACCAGGATCCAGAGAATGCCTGTCGTCGCAAAGACGAGGGCGAGCAGAAGCTCGCCCCTTGCCGCACGAAACTCCATGCCCGTTCAGCTCTTCGGCTTGCCGAGGAGATCCCGATAGAGCTTCTCCTGGTTAGCGAGGAAGGTCTCGAACTGCTTGCCGGGAATGGGCGCCGCGGCCGCCACGTTGTCCTTGAAGTACTTGGCGAGCGCCGGCGAGGCGGCGACCTTCTTCATTACGCCCTCCCAATAGGCGGCTGCCGCGTCGGGTGCGCCCTTCGGGATCCCGATGCCGCGCCACATCTGAAAGTTCGGCGACTTGATGCCCTGCTCCTTGAAAGTCGCCACGTCCTTCAGACCGTCGAAACGCGTGTCGCGCACCACGCCCAGTGCGCGCACCTTGCCGCCCTGCAGGTTTGACATGAACTCGAGCGGATTGCCGAGCGAGGCCTGCACGTGGCCGCCGAGCAGCGCGGTCAGCGCCTCGCCGCCGCTGTTGAAGTTGACGGTGTTGAACTCAATGCCGGTCGCCTTGGACAGAACGGTGACCGCCATCACGTCGGTGGTGCCGCCGGTCGAAAAGGCGATGCTTTTGGGCGGCTTGCTCTTGGCGTCCTTGACAAAGTCGGCGGCGTTCTTCCAGGGGGCGTCAGCGCGTACGAACAGCACGAAGTCATCCAGCATCAGATTCATCACCGGCCTGATCTCGGTGAGTGTCTTCGCCGTCGGATTCAGGATCGGCGTGATCTGGGTGGTGCCGTTGATGAGCACGATGGTGTGCGGGTCGGCGCTGCGGCTCGCGGTGACATAGCCGATGCCCGCAGCCCCGCCGCCGCCCGGCTTGTTGACGATGGTGACCGGCACCGGCACCAGCTTCTCATCAACGATGATCTTCTGGATGACGCGCGCCATCAAATCGGCGCCGCCGCCGACCGCGAACGGAACGACGAACTCCACTTCCTTGGTCGGTTTCCAGGTGCCCTGGGCAAAACCTGGGCTGGCGAGCACGGCGCTAGCCGCGAGGGCGGCGCCGGCGAGCAAGGCTCGACGTAAGGCGGGCATGTACTCCTCCCTTTGCATAGTTTTATCACTAAGCACCTACTATGCGGGCGCGTTCCGCGTCAACGTGCTCACCGTAAAGGGTCAGGGCCGTTCGGCAAACGCCAGTGCATAGGCCTCGTTGCCCACCCCGGCGACAGTGGCTGCCACTCGCCTCTCTGCAAGATCGATCAGCCAGACGAGACTCGACCGCGGACCGCCTTTCCGCCCGCCGACAACCGCTGCCAATCGGCCGCCCGGAGCGACGGCGATCCCGCGCGGACAGGGCTCGCCACCGGACGGATCGGTAAGCGCAAGGCGGAAACTCTCGCACGGCTTCCCGGTCAGCGCCTTGGCCACGTCCACGCACGAGACGACCCCTGAACGATTGCAGGTGGCGAGCACCTGGCGACCATCGGGCGTGAAGGCCACGTCGAACGGCCGCGAAGGCCCTCCGTCCGAACCGATCCCGACCGGCACCCGCGCCACCTCGCCTTCGGCGAAGCCGGCCGCCGCGCGCTCGACGTCGATCAGCGAAACGGTGCGGCCATGCGTGCCGGTACGCGCATCCTCACGGCTGGCCACCGCAACGAGCCCACCGTCAGGGCTCGCGGCGATGCCGAACGGGCCGGCCTCGACCGGGATAGGTGCCGCCACCTCGGCCCCCGGCTCATTCCGAAGCGCTGCTGCGAGTCGGATCACGGAGACATCGCCGGTGCCGCCGTTGGCGGTGAACGCCAAGCCGCCGGCGAACGGGCTTACGGCAATGCCGTTGGGACACGGATAATGTCCGAAGGTGGGGTGGGGCGCAGCATGAGGGCTCGGCGCTGGCTCGGTGCCGCCCCGCGCCGCCAACATCACCTGATGGAGCACCCTGTTGCTTTCCAGGTCGATGACGGTGATCTGCCGGCCGCCATCCTCGCGCCCTGCCGCCTCGGCCGAGGTGACGAGCAGGTGACGCGCATCCGGCGCGAGGGCTGAGCCGACGGGTCCTGCTGTACCCGTCTCGATGAAGGTGCGGACTGCGGCCAGCGTGCCGGCCGTGCGCCGATCAAAAAGCAGAGCGAGATCGAGTACGGCGATCGCCCCCGGATGCCCGTGCTGAAAGGCGGCGGCCGCCTCGGGCCGCGCCGAGCCTGAATGGTTGACAACGAACACGCGGTCGGCCGTGGGCGCCACGAGGATGCTGACGGGCTGGCCGCTCGCGGGCCGAGACGCAGTTTCGCCGGCCGCAGGGGCGAGGTCGGGCGTCACGCGCACCGTGTTGAGAATGGCATTGGGGGTGGCCTCGTTCTCCGGTGCTAGGGCCGCCCGCACGTCGACGACGGATACCGTGTTGTCCCACCTGCCGCTCACCAGAACACAAAGGTCACGGTCTAACACGGGCTTTCCTCATAGCATGGAGTGATCGGCCCCGAGCGTATCGACCGGCGTCGCCAGCGTCGAGGGCGTGGGAACCGGCACGGCCGCGCTCCGAGGTCCATCATCTTTGCACAATTAACTCTATCCGCCCGGGCCGATTGACCCCAACCCGGAGAGCGACCTTCATTCGGTGAATCAATCCTCACTGGACATGCCCCGGGGCCGCTGGGGGTGCGCACGGTCGGCACATGGGATTCAACCCTTCCTCATTGCGGCTCGAAGCCGTCGAGGCTGCGCACGCTGCGCACGGCAAGCACGGCGGCGAACTGATCGGCGCGGCGCTCGAGGAGGCCCGTGGCAAGCTGCTCAAGATCACGGCAGCGCTCGTGCCCTGCCTCGAGGAGCATGCCCGGCCGCTGCTCGAGGCAGCGCAGAAGCAGCTCGCACTGAGCTGCTGCCGCATTGGCATCGTCGGCCAAGTCAAGGCGGGTAAGAGCACCTTCATCAATGCGCTGGTGCAGCAGCCCCGCCTGTTGCCGACGGACATCAATCCGTGCACCGCGGTGGTGACGGTACTAAACTTCCGCAATGGGACCCCGCCGCCCGAGCACGCTGCCGTGTTCCGCATGTTCTCGGCCGAGGAGTGGACCGAGCTTGCCGAAGGCGGAGGATATCTAAGAGAACTCACGCAGCGTCTGGTTCCCAACTTCCATCCCGAACTGCTCAAGGCCCAGCTCGAGTTCATGCGCAACCGGGCCGAGCGCCGGCTCGGCCCAAACTTCCGCAAGCTGCTCGGCCAGTGTCACAAGTTCAAGGAGATCACGCCCGAGATCATCGCCGATTACGTCAGCGCGGGGGAAGCGCACTCGACTGCGGGTAGCACGCGCCAACAGTACTCCGACATCACGCGTACAGCCGAGCTCTTTCTCGCCGGCGGGCCGTTCGCCTTCCCGACCACGCTGATCGACACGCCAGGAACCAACGACCCTTTTCTGGTCCGTGACGAGATCACCCGGCGCTGTCTCGAGAACCCGGACATGTTCGTGTTCGTGCTCTCGGCCCTGCAGCCGCTTTCACCCTCCGACATCTCGATGCTGCGCCTCCTCAACGGGCTCAACAAGGACCGCATCGTGGTGTTCATAAACCGCATCGACCAGCTCGCCGAGCCGGCGAGCGAAGGGGCGGTGATCAAGGCCGCCGTCGAGCAGCGCCTGCGGCGGGAGTTTCCGGCCCGCGACATCCCGGTGATTGTCGGCAGCGCCTGGCTCGGCGCCATCGGCCACGAGCTGCGATCCGGCGCCTCGGTTTTCGATCCCGTGCAGCGGAGCGCTCTTGAGCGCATCGGCCTGTTCCGCGGCGGCGCCACGGAGACGCTCTCGGAGTCGGACCGAAGGCGGCTCGCGACGGTGCTTTATGAGACCTCCGGGATGGCTGAGATCTCGGCGACCATCGGCCGGCTTATGTGTACCGCCGGAGGCGCCATCCTGTTGCAGCAGATCGCAGCGTGCCTGCTCGAACTGGCGCAGGCCGCGGCAATCTCGGCCACGACCGAGCTCGATACGATCGAGCGACTGCAGGCAGCGCGACAGGCAGAGGCGAGCGCGCTGGCGGCGAGCATCGCCGAGGAGCAGCACTCGCTCGAGCAGTTCCGGGCCCGGGCGGAGGCCATCGAAGCGACGTTCCGCGAGATCGAGGCACATCTTGCCGACATCATCCGCCGCGGCGCGGGCACGCTGCGCAACGACCTCCAAGAGATCGTCCGCTGCTTCTCGGAGGAGCTGGCCGCAGAGCTGCTCAACAAGCTGCGGCAAGAGCGCCGGGGGAGGTTCTGGACCTTCGATGTAGGCGCGCTGCGCGAGCGGCTCGAAGCAGCCTATCTCGATGCATTCCGCCGTATGGCGGGCGACCTCACCCGCGTCGAGCGCTTCCTTTATCCGCAGCTCGAGGCAATCGCAGCCAAGCTGCTCCCCGATGCGCCTGAGGCGTTCCGCGCCGCACCGGTGACGCCGCTCGAGCCGATCCCCTGCGAGGCGCTTTCCTCGCGTGTGGCTTTAGAGCTCGGCGCGCCGTGGTGGAAGCAGTGGCTCGCCGCGCGACCAAGTCCGCAGGAGAAAGCCCAACACCTGAAGCAGCTCGTCAAGGAAGAGTTCTACCCGGTGATCGAGGCGCTGGTCCGGCTGGCGGAAACGCGTCTTGCCGAGCGCGCCCGCGATGTTATGACCCGCGCCAACGCGCTCAGCGAGAGCATGCTGACCGCGATCGAACGGCGCAAGCAGCGCCTCGCCGCGCAGCAGGATGTGCTCGAGGGGGGCGGCGGCGACAGGCAGGCGATCCGCCGGCTGCACGAAGAGCAAGACCGGCGGGCCAAGGCGCTGCGCGAGGCAAAGACCGCCTGCGCGGCTTCCAGTGAGGAGCTTGGGCGCGTGCTGAAGCTGCTCGAAGCTTCCTGTCATGATGCGGGCGGTGCATGAGTCGGCGCACGGCGACAGCCCGCAGGCCCGCCCCGGGCCCGGCCAGGACCGGTGTCAGCCCGCCCATGCCTTGGTGGCCGGCAGTGGGCCTGCCGCCTGCTGCGGTTACGGTGATCGGCGAGTTCAGATCGGGCCGGTCCTCGCTCGTCAACGCGCTGCTCGGAGCCGCGGCGGTGCCGACGAGCATGAGGACGCCCATTCACCACCCAGTCCTCGTCAGCTACTCGCCGCGCGCCGCGCTCGTCGCGGAATTCCTCGACCACCGACGGCAGCACACTGACTGGGAGGCAGTCGGCCGTCTGCCGCAGCACGGCGTGCGCTGCCTCCATCTCCGGCTGCCGCTGGAAAGTCTCAAGTCGATACGGGTAACCGATACGCCGGCGTGCGCCGCCGACGGTGCCCCGCTCGACGAGCGGGTGCTCGCATTGTGCCGGCGCGCGCAAGCCGTGATTTGGTGCACGCCGGCGGTACAGGCGTGGAAGGCGAGTGAGCGGGAAATCTGGCTCCAACTCCCGGAGCGCGTGAGAAAGCGAGGCGTGCTCGCCGTCACCTACATGGATCTGCTCCGTTCCGAGAGCGAGCGTGCTCGCCTTGTCTCTCGGCTGCGCGCCGAAGCTGCCCCCTACTTCGCCAACATGGCCATGATCGCAAACCTTGAGGCGGCCCGCGCCCGCGAACAGCAAGGCAATGGATGGCACACGCTGTGGCAGGCGAGCGGCGGGGCAGGGCTCGCCGCAGCGGTGCAGGCGGTCATCGACACACCGCCCCGGTCCTGACCAAGCGAGGCCGCCCGCGGCGTTCCTGTGACCCGTGGAGCACGGTCGCAGCCGACGGTAACCATAAGCGATATCAAACGTTTCCGCCAACAAACGGATCTGAGCGTCACAAACTTGTCACATGCTGCGGCCAAAACGGTTGAACGCTGCGGTTGATATGGACCCGCTTCCCGAGCCTCCCTACTGTGACCGTGCGGCGGGAGCGCCTCCGACCGGCGTGGTCCTCAAAGCAAGCCCGCACTTGGCGATGGTCGGCGCTGTGCGTCTCGTGTGTGTGCGTTGCGTATGGCGAAGGCAAACGGCGCCAGTGGTTTGCTACGCCAGCCAAGCTGTCGCGTGCGGCTGTGGACCCGCCATGCGCCGATCGCCGCACTTCTGGCATTCCTGTTGGGAGCGACGTGTCACGGTTATGTCCATGCGCAGCCGGCTCAGGGCGTGGACATTGTCGCGCTCAAGAAGGAGCAGGAGGTGCTGTTTCAGCGCATCCTGAAGAATCCCGCCGACCTCGACGCCAGTTTCCGCCATGCCGAAGTGTCGACCGCGCTCGGCGATTTCGAGGCGGCGATCGGCTCGCTCGAGCGCATGCTTTTCTTCAACCCCGACCTGCCGCGAGTGCGGTTGGAACTTGGCGTGCTCTACTTCCGCCTCGGCTCCTACGAACTCTCCAAGGCCTACTTCGAGAGCGCGATCACCGCACCCGACACACCTGCCGAAGTCCGCGCCAAGGTTGCCGCCTATCTCGCTGAGATCAACAAGCGGCTCAACCCGAGCCAACTCACTTTCTTCGCCCAGACTGGCGCGCGCTATCAGACCAACGCCAACGCGGGCCCGGACGGCTCGCTGGTGCGCGTGTTCGGGTTCGATGCCACGCTCGACCGTCAGTTCGTGCGCCAGCCCGACTGGAACTGGTTCGCGCAAGGCGTGGCGCACCACGTGCTCGACCTCGGCAACCAGCGTGGCGATGCCTGGGAAACCACGATTGGAGCCTACCTGTCGCGGCACGACCGCTTCACGCGGCTCGACACCAACCTCGTCGACGTGCAGACGGGGCCGCGGCTCGCCCTGCTCCCCGAGAGCGCACCGGGCTGGTCGGTCAGACCCTATGTTGGCGCCACCGCCGTCCATCTCGGTGGTGAGTACTATCTGTCGGCCCGGACCGCGGGCGCGTCGATCGCGTGGGTACCCTCGCCCGGCTGGAGCTTCGAGGTCGGCTACGAGCGCTCGCGCCGCGACTACCACAACACCGACGACTACCCGACAGCGCAGGAGCAGACCGGCATGGTCGACACCGGCTACTTCCTGGCTGGCGGGCCGCTGCTCCTCGGCTGGAACTGGTTTGCGCGCGGCACCATCTCGCACAACGATGCTCGCGTCCAATGGCAGAGCTATAAGCAGCGCACGCTCGACCTCTACCTCACCTACACCTTGGTGCTGCCGATGCTCGGTCCCGAACGCGCGATCACGATCGCGCCATTTGCCGGCATCCTCGATGCCGACTACGATGGTCCCGATCCGCTGATCGATCCCAACATCGCGCGCCGGGACCTCGAGCGGCGGATCGGCATCGGCATCGATCTGCAGCTTACTAAGAACATCGGCTTCTCCGCCCGATTCCAGCAGTCGGAGATAGAGTCGACGCTGCCAAACTACGAGATGGAAAACCGCTCGGTCTATTTTGGTCCGACCGTCAGGTTCTAGTCGAGGCGTCTATGTTCATTTCGTACTCCCGTTCCGTGATCGCTGCCCTTGCCGCGGCCGCACTCTGGCAAGCTCCTGCCGCGGCGCAGCAGGTGGGCACGGCCGGCGCCGTCAACCCGGCGGCCGCCGCCAGCGGGCGGGTGCTCCATGTCGGTTCCAACGTTCTCTTCCGCGAGGTGATCAACACGACCAACACGGGGACCGTGCAGATCATCTTCCTCGACAAGACGACGTTGAGCGTGGGGCCCAACAGCAATCTGGTTATCGACGAGTTCGTGTACGATCCCAACGCCGGCAGCGGGCGCATGACAGTGAGCCTCACCAAGGGCATTTTGCGCATTGTCGGCGGCAGCGTCACCCACACCGGCGGCGCCACGGTCAAGACGCCGGTGGCAACCGTCGGCGTCAGAGGCGGGGTGCAGACGACGAGCCATCTCAAGAACACGACCAGCGTGGTCAACCACTTCGGTTCGTCCACGATCACCAGCGGCGGCACGACGCAATCGATCTACCGGCCGGGCTTCGCTTCCAGCACCTCCGGAAAATCGCAGCCGAGCACGCCCAGCCTCGTTCCGCACGCACAGATCGCTGCCACGCTGAAGCAGCTCACGAGCTTGGCCGGCCAGACCGGCGGCGCGCTCAAGGTACCGACCAATGCACTCGTTCAGGCGAGCGGTCTTGGCAAGACCAATGCCAACCTCATACCCGGCAAGGTCAAGAGCGTGCAGGGCCAGACCGTCTCGGAGAACATCCTGTCGCTGCCCGAGGACCTCAAGCTCGGCGAGATCGACTGGATCGTGCGGCGGGCCGAGCAGCTTGATGAGCAGGCGGCGCCGGCGCCGGTGTTCTTCGCCCTGCAGACGACGGGCACGCCGTATCTGCCGGCTTATGGCTTCGAGACGCCCGGCATGTTCGTATCGCCTCTGTTCGGCTTCAGGCCGGGCGGCGTCGATGGCGAAGGCAATCCGCGCTTCGGCTCGGCGACGCTGCAGGCGGGCCTCGCCGTCTCTGGCACAGGCAAGCACCAGACCTCGACCTTCTTCGTGATGACGGGGGAGTTCATCGGCCAGTCGGCCGACGGCACATTGCAGCTGCACAGCGGAGGCTTTGCGTCCACCACGCGCCTTGACGCGGACGAAGGCATGGGGCGGGCGAGCGGCAACGCCGACAGCGAGCCCGGCAGCGAGACACTCGACGCCAACCGGATCCCGACGGCGGTGACCCTCAATCAGGACCGCCGCAATTCGGCGACCGGCGGTGTGATCCCCGATACGGCGACATTCTTCAACGGCAAGGGCGGACCGCCCACCAGTTACACTTATTCAGACGCTTTCGCGCAGGTTCCGGTGCCCAAGGGAGTAGGCCAGGCGCGCTCCGGCGTGCAGCTCACCGGCTTCGTCGGCGGCCTGATGCAGACGCGGCACGCGGCCTCGCCTGCCCATCCGTCATGACCGGTCGGGCGCACCTTCCCGGTCGCCGGCGGCATCGTCATCGACTTCGAGCCTAACAACGGCACGCGCTTTCAGGCGGTCGCCACCATCGAGAAGGTGGCAAACTTCAACGGCTCGCCCAACGAGTTCTCGAGCGCCGTGCTGCAGATCGGCAACCTCAATCCGAGCGCACGCAACACCGGTACCTACATCGACGATCACCTGTTCGGCGGCATCGCGGCCGTCAACGAGGCGCCCGGGATCGAGCCCGTCAGCCAGGTATCCACGGTCAACGGCTCTCCTCTCAACAAGAGCCAGCAGGCATTTGCCACCTCGAAAGTGGTCAATGGCGAAGCGGTGATCGCCGCGCTCGGTGCCAATCCCAAAGGTTGCGTGTGCGAGTACACGCGCTGGGGGTTCTGGTCGGTCGATACGGCGCGCGCCAATCCCTACGGGTCGGAAGAGCGCGACCGCGCCCACCTGATGACGTGGGTTGCGGGCCGCAAGTCGAATCCCGTCGATATCCCGCTGGTTGGCACCGCGACCTACAACGGCTTCATGGCCGGCACCTTCAAGAACGGATTGAACGAATATTTGGCAGCCGGCAATTTCAGCTACAGCGCCAACTTCGGGAACCCGGCCGCCTCCACCATGTCGGTGCCGAACCTCGATGGCGTCGCCTACTCGGGCAACCTACCCTTCAATCGCTCCACCAACTCGATCTCCGGATCGATCAGCGGCTACAACGTCAATCCTTATGGACCACTCCAGTACGGCTCCGCCACAATGGCACTCGACGGCGCCTTCTTTAGGGGTAAGACCGACCCGATCAAGGATGTGGCCGGCCGCTTCACGGTCACGGGGAACCCAGCGTACTACCCGGCTGGCAACTTCCGGTACATCGGCGGCGGCATCTTCGCCGGCAGCCGGTAGTCGCCGCTATTTGTGCTCGGCGCTAGCGCGGCCGTCCCAGTCCGCGGGCGGCGGCACCATCTGAAAAGCATGGATGCGGTCGGCATAAAGATCATAGACCTTAGCGAGCGCGCCGCCGTCGAGCGCGCGCGCTGCGGCCAGCAGCCGCTCGGCCTCATCAAAGCGGCGACTGCGGTAGGCGGCAAGCAGCGCCATGTGCGCGGTTTTGAGCTTGACGAAATCCTCCGACTTGCGCCGGCTCTCGTCCCCCAGCAGAGCATAGATGCGGACCGCCGTCGTCTTGCCGACGACGCTCAATAGGTCGATCTCGAGGAAGGCCAGATCGGGCACCTTTTCCGCCGTCGACTCGCCGGCGATAGCCGGCACGCCGTAGGTCTTGCACTGGCCCTCGAGGCGGGCGGCCAGGTTCACGCCGTCGCCGATAACCGAATAATCGAACCTGTGCTGCGAGCCGAGGTTACCGACGCAGCAGACCGCGGTGTTGAGGCCGATGCCGATGCGCACGGGCACATGCTCCTCGCCGCGGGCCTTGGCCTCAGCTTCCCACTCGCGGTTGAGCGCCTCGAGGTCGGCGAGCATCGCGAGCGCGGCGCGCGCGGCGTTGCGCTCATGCTCGGGATCATCCAGCGGCGCGTTCCAGAAGGCCATGATGCCGTCGCCCATGTATTTGTCGATGGTGCCGCGGTGCGCGGTGATCGAATCCGTCAGCGGCGTCAGCAGGCGGTTCAGGAACTGGGTGACTTGGCCTGCATCCAACCGCTCGGAGATCGAGGTGAATCCGCGCACGTCGGCGAACATCAGCGTCACCTCGCGCATCTCGCCGCCCAGCTTAAGTTTGTCGGGGTGAACAGCCAGCTCCTCGACGAGGGAAGGCGCCATGTAGTGGCTGAAGGCATTGCGCACGCGATTGCGTTCGCGCTCGGTGAGCAGGTAAAGGTAGACGGTCGTCACCATGTAGACGAGGGTCTGGGCCGCGGTCGGATAGACGGGATCGAACAACCAACCATAGCTGCGATAGGCGATCCAGGAGGCGGTCGCGGCGACGATGAGAAACGTGGCGCCCAGGAGCGCGCTTTGCGCCGCGCCGGTTACGTACACGGCGAACGCGAGCAGAGCGCAGGAGAGAGCGAGAAAGGCGAGCTCGGCTCCGGTGGCGAAATCGGGTCGTCTCAGGTGGGTGCCGAGCAGCATCTGCTCGATGGCCTGCGCGTGCACCTCGACCCCCGCGACGGAAGCATCGAGCGGCGTCGTGCGCAGGTCGAACAGGCCGGCGGCGCTGGTGCCGATCAGCACGATGCGGCCCTCGATCTCACTTGGCGCAACGTTTCCATCCAGGATGGAAGCGGCAGAGACGAAACGGCGGGGATCGGACTTGGTGAAGCGCAGCCACATCTGCCCGTTGGCATCGGTCGGCACCGTCACCCGGCCGACTCGGATGTCGGTGATCCCGGTGTTGCGGCCGAACGCCACCTCGCCGCTGGCGCCTGACGCCTTGACCACATATGTGCCCGCCCCCTGGGCAACGCGGAGCGCCTCGGCCGCGAACGCCGGCAGCAGATCATCGCCCAGGCGCACCAGAACAGGCAGACGGCGGACGATCTGGTCATACTCGGGCACCCAGTTGAGGGCGCCTAAGCCTTTCGCGCGCTCTTCGAGCAGGGGCAGACTCACCACCGCGCCGCCGTAGCGGGGCACGAACAGGCGCGGATCATCGCCGGCGCTGGCAAACCCGGCACGGCTCGCCGGACGGGTAGCATTCACCTCGTTGACCGCGATGAAGCCGAGGACGGAGGGGACCCTCTCCAGCGCCTCGGCCAGCGCCCGGTCTGGCGAGGGCAGGCTCGCGAGCCGCCCCAGCAGATCTGCGGTGACTTCGGTCATCGGCAATCGCTTTACCACCTCGGCCGGATCGGTGCTGTCGGGCTCGGAAAGCACGATATCGAAGGCAACCGCCGCGGCACCCATCTCGGCGAGGCGCGCGGTCAGCGCGGCGAGCTTTGTGCGCGGCCATGGCCATTGGCCGATCCGGCGCAGCGACTCATCATCGATGTCGACGATGCGGACGGGAAGATCGGGATCGAAGGTGCGCGCCGAGAGCCACTGGTAGCTGTCGAACACGAGCAGCCGCAGCCGCGCAATCGGCTGGGGGTCAGCGACGCGCAAGGCCAGCACGGCGACGATGAGCGCCAGCACCAGTGACAGATAGACCAAGCGTGGCTTCGGCATGCTGAGCCTATCGAAAAGGCGCAGTCCCGCTCCAGTCATAGCCGATCGCGAAGGCGGCGTCCCCCCGGTCTCGCCGGAGGCCATCGCAGGCCCGCTCTTGAAAGCGCCAAAACCGGTACGCAGGAGACAGGCCGCCAAATCGTGTCCTGGATGCGGTGGGGCACCCGTCAGTGCTATGCTGGAGAAGGGGTTTGCCCGATACCTCCCTGCCGTGATCGCGAGTTCGACCCACGGACCTGCCGCATGAAGCGAAAGATCGCCGTAATTCTTGCTTCCGACGTCGCCGGATACAGCCGCCTCGTCGCCGAGGACGAGGAAGGCACGATCCGGCGCATGGCGGCGGCAGCCAGGCTATTCCGCGGCCAGGTTGAGCACCACGACGGGCGCGTGTTCAACACCGCGGGCGATGCCATCCTCGCTGAGTTCGATAGTGCGGTGAATGCGGTCCGCTGTGCCATCGACATCCAGAACGAGATGCGCCCGGTCAACGCTGCCCTACCGCAGGAGAAGAGGATCCTGTTCCGCATCGGGGTGGCGATCGGGGACGTCCTGGTCGCGGACAACGGCGACCTGCTGGGCGACGGCGTCAATATCGCGGCGCGACTCGAATCGCTCGCCGAGCCCGGTGGGGTGTGCATCTCCGACAACGTGCAGGTGCTGGTCGACAACAAGGTCGAGCTCGGCTTTCGCGAGATCGGCGAGCACCAGCTCAAGAACATCCCGCGGCCCGTGCGCGCTTTCAAGGTGATGTTCCCGGAGGACCTCGCGCTGGTAGGCGCCCCTCCGCAGCGGCCCTGGTGGCGGCTCACACCCCAGCGGGCGGCCGGACGACGGCCGGCGCCCGCGCAGGGAGCCGCCACGAAAGATGTGCAACCCACGCGCCTCAAGCCCATACCGGCGCAGCCCGCACCTCGGCAGCCCCCCGCCCAATCCAAATCGAACGATGGACCCTGGTGGGTGATCGCCGTCGGCTGCGCGCTGGCGCTGGTGGCCGGTTTGATCATCTGGCCGCCGTGGCGGACCACAACACGGCCCATGGTGCGCGAACCGGCAGCGCCCCACAGCGCGCCACCCACGACAGCGGATACGGCAAGGGAGCAGGCGGCGGTGCAGCGGGCCGACTGCGCAAGGCTCGCCGCACCTTACGCAGATACCGCCGGCGGAGGTCCGGGCATCGACGTGGAGCAGATCGATGTAGCCCGGGCGCTGCCCATTTGCCGATCGGCGCTCGCCGCCTGGCCCGAGGATGCCGAGGTCGAGACCTGGAATGCGCGCGCGTTGCTCAGGTCGGGGGACCACGCTGGCGCCCGGGCGCTGTTCGAGAAGGCGGCCGAGAGGGGCAATGCCATCGCCATGTCGAGTCTGGCGCGGATGCTCGAGCGCGGCACCGGCGGGGTGCAGGACGACGAGGCCGCCCGCCGCTGGTACGAGAGGGCGGCGGACAAGGGCCACCTCTACGCCATGAGCCAGCTCGCCTCCATTTACGAGCACGGACGCGGGGCCACGCGGGACCTTGCCAAGGCCAGGGCCTGGTATCGGCAGGCGGCCGAGGGTGGGCGAACGGATGCCATGCACATGCTGGCCTGGTTCTACGAGCACGGGCTTGGCGGGCCGCAGGATTTCGGCCAGGCCCGGGCCTGGTACGAAAAGGCGGCGGCGAAGGGCAGCGCGGTTTCGCAGAACAACCTCGGCACTCTTTATGAGACCGGCCGGGGTGTTGCGCAGAACTATCGCGAGGCTCGGGCCTGGTACGAGAAGGCGGCCGCTGCCGGCAATGCCGACGCCATGCAGAATCTCGGTGCCCTCTATCTCGTGGGCCGTGGGGTCGTGCAGGACTATGCGCTGGCGCGCAGCTGGCTCGAAAGCGCCGCAGACAAGGGCAACGCTCTCGCCCAGCGCCGGTTGGGTGTGCTCTACGAGCACGGCCTCGGCGTGCCGCAGAACGCTTCTGTGGCCAGTGGCTGGTATGAGAAGGCGGCGGAGGGCGGCGATGCTGATGCCATGCGCCGACTGGGATTGCTCTATGTGCACGGCAAGGGTGTCGCACAGAACTACGCGGCAGCGCGCGGCTGGTTCGAGAAGGCCGCCGCCAAGGGCGATGCAGCAGCCATGGTCCAGCTCGGCGTCCTCTATGAGCGCGGCCGAGGCGTGTCGCAGGACCTCGCGCTCGCCCGCGCCTGGTACGAGAAGGCGGCAGCACGCAATGAGCCTTCCGCCATGAACAACCTCGGCGTGCTCTATGCCAAGGGCGTCGGCGTGGCGCAGAACTACGCCACCGCGCGAGAATGGTTCGAGAAGTCCGCAGAGAAAGGCAATGCCAATGCCATGCTCAACCTCGGCGTACTCTACGCCAACGGCCGCGGCGTCGGCCAAGATTTTGCCGTGGCGCGAAGCTGGAGTGAGAAGGCGGCCGCCACTGGCCACACCGAGGCCATGCACAACCTCGGCTGGCTGTACCAGAGCGGCCAAGGAGGCGCGCCCGATTATGCGCAAGCCCGCGCCTGGTACGAAAAGGCGGCAGCCAACGGCAGCGCCAATTCCATGAACAACCTCGGCTGGCTCTACGAAAACGGCCGTGGCGTACCCCGCGATTTCGCTACCGCGCGCGCCTGGTACGAGAAGGCGGCGCAACGAGGCCACACTGACGCCATGGTCAATCTTGCCTCCATGTTCGATGCCGGGCGAAGCGCGAGCAGTCCAGCCGATGCCGCGCGCCATTTGCTCGCAGCCGCGCGCGGCGGATCGCAGCGGGCGCGCAGCGCACTTGGCGGCGACATGGCAGGCTTCAGCACGGCGACGCGAGCGGCCGTGCAGCAGCAGCTCAGAGGCGCCGGCGTCTACAGCGGTTCAATCCACGGCAGATGGGACACAGCGAGCCGCGAAGCCGCACAAAGGTATTGGGAGAGCGGGCCGCCCAAGCCGGTCGAGCCGCAGGCGGAGGAGGACCTCAACTGCCGCCGCTTCGTGCCAGCCGCCGGCGTCACGGTCTCGGTCGCCTGCACGGAATAAGGCGGGCGTCGGTGAGGCGCACGACGCGCGACACCGAAGGTAAGGCAAACCGATCCGGCCGAAGCCCGTCACCGCCGCGCCCGATCGACCTATTTGTCGATCAGGTGGCTCTGGACGCCGAGCGGGGAAAGCTTCGGCCGCAGGCTCGAAATGCGGCCGGTGTTGACCCCCGCCCAGCCGATTTCGCCGGATAGCCGCCCGTACTCGATCTTGGGGCAGCGATTCATGACAACCTTGAGGCCCGCGGCTTCCGCCTCGGCGGCCGCTTGCGCGTTGCGCACGCCGAGCTGCATCCAGATCACCTTGATGCCGAGTCTGTCCTTCAAGGCGATGGCCTCGCGCACGATGTCGAGCGCGGCGTCGGAGGCGCGGAAGATGTCGACCATGTCGGCGGGCGGTGGCACGTCGGCCAGCGTGGCGTAGACCGGCTGGCCCTGGATCTTCTCACCGGCAAGGCCAGGATTGACGGGCATGACTCGGTAGCCCTTGCCGAGCAGGTACTTCATTGCGAAGTAGCTCGGCCGGCTGGTGCCGGCGCTGGCGCCGACCATGGCGATCGAGCGGCAGGCGCGCAGGATGTCGGCGATGTAGTCGTCGCTGTAGGTGGTGTGGTCCATGGCAGCATCGTGCCTGGCGGGGGCGCTCTAGCTGCCCGTCCACTTCGGCGCACGCTTTTCGAGGAAAGCGCCGATGCCCTCCTCGGCATCGCGCTTCATCATGTTCTCCACCATAACGCGGGCCGTGTAGTCATAGGCTTCCGCCACCGGCAGTTCGGCCTGGGCGTAGAACGCGCGCTTGCCGATGGCAACCACCGCCGGCGACTTGGCAGCGACGGCGCGGGCGAGCGCGAGGGCCTCAGAGAGCACCTCCTCCCGCGGCGCGACGCGATTGACGAGACCATACTCCGCGGCCCGCCGCGCATCGAGCATGTCGCCGAGCAGCAGCATCTCGAGGGCGCGTTTGCGGCCGAGGTTGCGGGAGAGGGCCACCATGGGCGTCGAACAGAAGAGGCCGATGTTTACGCCGGGCGTGGCAAAGCTCGCACTGTCGGCGGCGACGGCGAGGTCGACGGTGGCCACAAGCTGGCAGCCGGCGGCGGTGGCGGTGCCTTGCACGGCGGCGATGAAGGGCTTGGGCGAGGCCATGATCGCCCGCATGGCGCGGGCGCAGCTCTGCATGGCAAGGGTGAAGAAGGCCTGCCCGCCGTCGGCATCGGTGCGATGGCGAGACAGCTCCTTGAGGTCGTGACCCGAGCAGAAGACCGGGCCCCGCGCGGCCAGCACGACAGCATGCACGGCCGCATCCTCCGACAGCTGCTCGGTTGCCCGATGCAGCGCCTCGATCATGGCGAGCGATAGGCTGTTGCGTGTCTCGGGCCGGTTCAAGGTAAGCACGGCGATGCCCGGCTCCGGCCGCTCGAGGACGAGCAACTCCGCTTTGGTCTCGGAGGCCGGTACCTCAGCCGACGCTGATCTCGTCATCCTTATCCTGCCTCTGCCACCGCACGCTATTGCAGCACGGCGTCGATCGCCTTCTGGTGCTTCTTCACGAGCTCAATGTTTTCCTTGTACTTCAGAGGCTGCATTTCCTTGAGCGCCTCGTTGAGCTCCTCGAGCTGCTGTTTGCGGTCAGCCTCCGACAGCGACTTGTCGGCCTTGACCGCCTCGATGTCCTTCTTGATGAGCTCGATGGGATCGGTGTAGTTGCCGGTGTCAGGATCAATGCCCGCCAGCACCATCATGATGTTGGCACGAACGTCGTCGAAATCGTTGAAGTCCTTGAAACCGTGCTTGCGCGCCAGCGCATCGATCTCGGCCTGCAGCTTAGCGTCGATAGTGTCGCCCGCAGCCTCGATCTTGGAGGCGATCGCGGTCAGGTCCTTCTGGGCGCCGAGGAAGCCCTTGATGTGCTGCTCGGTCAGTCTGACCTGCGTCATCTCCGCCGGTGCATCGGCGGGCGCAGCAGGAGCCTGGGCGATCGCGCTGCCGCTCAGGGCTGACAGGCCGAGCACGAGGACGGCAAGCGCGCCCCTGACCGGCGCTGCGGACAAGCCCCATGAACGGATGGAACGGGACGACATAATCATCTCTCCTCGATGCGGTTGCCGCCGAAGCGGCCATGTCGCGCGGCACAGGGCGTGCCGGATCGGAAACGTTCTACCAGAAAAATTGTGGCATCACGGGCGGCGGAAGCGCAGCCCCTGTTATGCCCTCGTGACTGACGAGGGCCCGGACCAACCGACCACGGCGCTCGCTCCCACGGTAACATAATACCACATAACATAAATACTTGATTATACGTAATAATATTAGATTGATCTCGGTCACAGATTTCGTTATGTGAGGCGTACGCGGCCGGCTGCAAGCGCGGCCGGCGCACTCGATAACGGAATGACACCATCATGCACACCTATTTCGCCAAGCCCGGCGAGGTGGAGAAGAAGTGGGTGCTGATCGATGCCGACGGCCTGGTCGTCGGCCGGCTCGCTGCCCTCATTGCCACGCGCCTTAGGGGGAAGCATAAGCCGACCTTCACACCACACCTCGATACCGGCGACAACGTCATCGTCATCAATGCCGAGAAGGTGGTGTTCACTGGCAACAAATACGAGGACAAGCGCTATCAGTGGCACACCGGCTATCCGGGCGGCGTCAAGGAGCGCTCTCCGCGCATGGTGCTCGAGGGCAAGTTTCCCGAGCGCATCGTTGAGATGGCGGTGGAGCGCATGCTCAAGCGCGGGCCGCTGCAGCGCAAGCTCATGCGCAATCTCAGAGTCTACAGGGGGCCAAACCATCCCCACGGCGCCCAGAACCCCGAGAAGCTCGACGTCGCCAAGCTCAACCGCAAGAACACCAGATCGTAATCCAACCATGGCTAACGAGACGAAGTCGCTCGAAGAACTCGGTGCACTGAAAGGCACCCGCAGCGAGTCTACCGCCGCCCCGGTCCGCGTTCAGAAGCTCGATGCGCTTGGCCGCGCCTATGCGACGGGCAAGCGCAAAGACGCGGTGGCGCGCGTTTGGCTGAAGCCCGGCCACGGCAGGATCACCGTCAACGACAAAGATTTCACGCAGTACTTCGCGCGCCCCGTGCTGCAGATGCTCTTGAAGCAGCCGCTCACCGCCGCCAACCGGGCAACCCAGTTCGACATTACCGCCACCGTGGCCGGCGGCGGACTTTCCGGCCAGGCCGGCGCCGTCAGGCACGGCATTTCCAAGGCGCTCACCTACTACGAGCCGGAGCTCAGATCCGTGCTGAAGAAGGGCGGCTTTCTCACCCGCGACAGCCGAACGGTCGAGCGCAAGAAGTACGGCAAGGTGAAAGCCCGCCGCAGCTTCCAGTTCTCCAAGCGCTAGACCAGACAGCGGCGCCGGCCATCGCTGGCGCGTCAGCCAAGCAGCGCCGGCAGCTCCTCCAGAGAGGAGATGCGGTGCTGCGGCGAGCCACCCTCGGCGATCCTCGTTCCGGCGTGGATGCCGCCAGCCCTCATCACCTGCACCGTGATCCAGCCCAGCGCGTTTGGGGCGACGAAGTCCTTGGCGGGATTGTCCCCCACATAGACGAAGCGATCGCCCGGCTCCCCAAGCCCTTCCTGCATCATCTCGAATGCCTTCGGGTTGGGCTTTGCGAACGCGCGCCCGCCAAGGGCGTAGGTGTAGATGATGCGCCGAAAGCGCGGGTCTAGACCGAGCGCGCGCACCTTGGCCGCCTGGACCTCGGGGAGCCCGTCGGTGATGAGGCCAAACGGCCCCGACGCTCCGAAGTAGTCGAGCGCACTGATCGCGTCGGGGAAGAGCGCGATGTCGGGCTCATGGCTTCGGTAGACGCGGATGAATGCGTCAAGGTGCTCGGGACGGTGGCCGGGCGCGTGCTCTGCGAGCACGATGTGAAACAGGTCGCTGAGCCTGCCCTCCTCGAGCAGGCGCAGCATCGGTTCGTAAAGCCCGGCAAGACCGAGCTCGCGCTCCGCCCAGGCTGCGGCAGCGCGGAAGCCGGAAGCGGCGAACATCCGCTCTGGGTAGAGCGTGTCGTCGAGGTCGAAGACGAGCCGCACGCGGGACATTGCTCACTCGCTTTCGCGACCCGATTTGACAGGACTCGGGCGGCGCGCCCATATCTCGCCTATGAACGAGGCACTGATCAACACCGCCGCTCCGGCCTCGCCGGGCGCGAAGACCGGGGCCAAGCCGGCCGTCTTCATCGACGGGGAAGCCGGCACCACGGGGCTCGGCATCCGCCAGCGGCTCGACGCGCTTACCGGCGTGCAACTGAAGGGCCTTTCGCCCGAGCGCCGCAAGGACGCTGCGGCCAAGCGGGCCCTGATGGCGGAAGTCGATCTCGTCGTGCTCTGCCTTCCCGACGAGGCGGCGCGGGAGACGGTGGCTCTCGCCGACTCACTGCCGGGCGGGGGCCCGAGGATCATCGACGCCTCGACCGCCCATCGGGTGGCCGAAAGATGGGTCTACGGGTTCCCCGAGCTCACGCCCGGACAGGCGGATGCCATCCGCTCGGCACGCCGCGTCGCCAATCCTGGCTGCTACCCGACGGGCGCGATCGCTCTCATCCGACCGCTCGTCGATGCCGGGCTGCTGCCCGCCGACCATCCCCTCACGGTCAATGCCGTCTCCGGCTACTCGGGCGGCGGCAAGAGCATGATCGAGGCCTACGAGAGCGGTCGGGCACCCGCATTCGAGCTTTACGGGCTCACCCTCGAGCACAAGCACATACCCGAGCTGCAACGCCATGCGGGGCTCAACCGACGGCCAATCTTCGTGCCCTCGGTCGGCAACTTCCGCCAGGGCATGCTGGTCTCGGTGCCGCTCCATCTCGACACGTTGCCGGGCCGGCCCGGAGCGGCCGACCTCGAGGCAGCTCTCGCCGAGCGCTATGCAGGGTCGCAGTGGGTGAGCGTGAAGCCCGCCGCGGCGGCCAATGGGCGGCTCGATGCGCTCGCGCTTAACGGTACCGACAAGCTCGAACTCTACGTCTTCGGCCGGGGTCCGCAAGCGGTGCTGGTGGCTCGGCTCGACAACCTTGGCAAGGGCGCCTCGGGCGCCGCCGTGCAGAACATCAAGCTAATGCTGGGGCTCGGCTGAACCGCGGGCCGATCGCCTGGTAGAGGTGCCAGACGGCGATACCGAAGACGACGACCGCCCCGACCTGATGGGCGATACCGAGCGGCAAAGCGACGACCGACAGGAGCGTCCACACGCCGAGTGCCGCTTGCCCTGCGACGGCGGCAAGCAATATCCAAGCCGAGGTTTGCAGACGTCCGTCTGCGCCCGCACGCGACAGCGCCATCGCCTGCCACAGTGCGGCGAGCACCACCACGTAGGCTGCCACGCGGTGGCTGAACTGAACCGTGGCGACGTTTTCGAACAGGTTGAGATACCAGGGCTCGATCGCCAGCACGCCCACCGGCACGAGGCCGCCATCCATCAGCGGCCATGTGTTGTAGGTAAGCCCAGCCTTGAGGCCAGCAACAAACGCCCCGAGCACGATCTGCACGAACAGGAGCGCGACGAGTCCAACGGCGAAGGCCTTTTGCGCGGCCGTAATGGGGTGCAGAGGGCGCTTGGCCTCGGGTCCGAGACCGAGAGCGATCCACAGGAGCAGGCCGAAGATCAGCACCGCAAGCGAGAGGTGCAGCGCCAGCCGGTACTGGCTCACGTCGACGCGGTCGGCGAGACCCGACTGCACCATGTACCATCCGATGAAGCCCTGGACGGCCCCGAGCGACAACAGCCCCAGCAGCGGCAGGCCGAGACGCCGGGGCAGCGCGCCCGTCAGCCAGAAGGCGGCGAGCGGCAGCACGAAGGCGACACCGATCAACCGCCCGAGGAGGCGGTGCGACCACTCCCACCAGTAGATGGCCTTGAACTCGGCAAGGCTCATGCCCTTGTTGACGAAGCGGTATTCCGGGATCTGGCGGTATTTCTCGAAGGCGCCGTGCCAGTCGGCGTCGGTGAGCGGGGGAATGACGCCGAGGATCGGCTGCCACTCGGTGATCGACAGCCCCGATCCGGTGAGGCGGGTGGCGCCGCCGACCGCGACCATGAGGAGCACCAAGGCGGCCATCGAGAAAAGCCACAGGCGCACCGCAGCCGGTGCTTCGCCCCGCTCCACACGATCCGCCGTCGCCGTCACCATGCCGCAGCCCGGTTTCCATTTGCGTGCCGGCATGTATTAGGTGGACGCGCCCGGCGGGACAATGCGCGCCTTCGGCGCACAACAGTAACGATTCCTGGAACACGCTATGACGATGCGCACGCGCAAGCTCCTCGGCACGGTGGCGCTGCTCATGTTCCTGTCGGCCTACGCCTTGCTCGTGATGCTCCTCGCCGTGGTGCTGCAGGTGCGCGACAGCAAGCTGATCGAGGTCGCCTTCTACGCCATCGCCGGCCTCGCCTGGGTCTTGCCGGCGGGCCTGCTGATCCGCTGGATGCACCGTCCCGACCCGGATGTTGAGGCTCGCAAGAGCGCCCGACCGTAGCTGCATGACCATAGCTGCGCGACCGACCCATTGGCTGAAAGGATGCCCAGCGCCTCTTGCCTCGCGGGCCGCTCTGCCCCGAGGGGTTACTTGAGGCAAGGGAGCGCGGACGCCGCAGCACTGCGATCCTCAACGTTGAAACGGGGCAGCCTGCCGCGGCGCCCGCGCGTGGCCTGTTCCGGACCCAGGGGTCGGCTTTCGCCGGATCGGCATGGCCTCCAACACCGATGGGCGCTTGCCGCTTGTTGCGTCCGGCGATGGACTTCCCGCCCGCACTTTTTGACGATGCAGGCGAGCCTGGGCCGGTCCGGCCCCGTGCAGGAGGCGAGCATCGTCCTCTTGCCTCGCGAACTCGGCATCAAAGCTGCAGGGCCGGCCACACGGGAGCCAGCGCCCCTCCCGCGCCACGACGCTCACGTGCGTGTGCCGGAGGGGCTGAGGCCACATTACGCGGGTGGACGCGGGGGATAAGTCCGTCAGTGCGCGGCGCGCCTCCCACCTCCTCCGCCCGACCGGCGCCGGCTCGCCGTCCACGTAAACCACGGCCGGCATCTACTCCCTACTCCCTACTCCCCACGCACCATTCCCACCATGCCGACGCGGGCCGCCGCATCCCCACCCATCACGTCATGCCGGCGGAGGCCGGCATCCACGCCAGCTTCGGCGGGCACTTCGTTCGATGCCAGCCCAGCCCATGACGCTCAACGCGCACGGCTCGGATAGAGATAATCCACCAACGTCATCGGAATCGCCGGCACGTAGGTGCACAACAGCAACACGACGAGCAGCACGGCGATGAAGTAGACGTTGACCTTCGTCACCTCCCAGATGTTGGCCTTGGCGATCGAGCAGGCCGTGATCAGCACGGAGGCCACCGGCGGGGTCTGCTGGCCGATGGCGAGGTTGAGGGTCACGATCAGCCCGAAGTGCACCGGATCGATGCCGACCTGGGTGATCAGCGGAATGACGATCGGCACCACCAGGATGATGGCGGCGGCCGAATGCAGGAAGAAGCCGATGATCAGGAAGAAGATGTTGAGCAGCAGCAGGATCAGGTACTTGTTGGAGGTGAAGTCGAGGATGCCGGCGGCGAGCGCCTGCGGCACCTGGCGCAGCGTCAGGTAGTTGCCGAGCAGCACGGAAGCGGCGACCAGGATCATCACCACCGCGGTCTGCATGCCGCCCTCGAGCATGCCCTTGGTGAGTTCGCCCCAATGCAGGCGCGGGCGCTCGTCGCCAACCTTAACGATGCGGTCGTAGAGGGGAAAAATGAGACCAACGAAGATCGCGGCGAGCACGGCGAGGCCCGCCGCCTCGGTAGCAGTGACCCAACCGCCAAAAATGCCGCCCAGAATTATGATCGGCAGCAGAAAGGTCGGCAGCGCACCGAGGAAGGTGTGCCACAGCCGGGTGAGGTTGAATGCCTCCTCGACGGGCAGGTTGTAGCGCCGGGCGAAATAGTAGGCCATGCCCATCAGGCCGAGCCCGCCGATGACGCCCGGCACGAAACCGGCAACGAACAGCTGCTCGATGGAGGCCCCCGCCATCACGCCATAGAGGATCATGGGGATCGAGGGCGGGATGATGATGGCGAGGGATGCCGCAGACGAGGTAACGGCGGCCGCCAGCGGCGCGGTGTAGCCCTTCCTCTTCATGGCCGGGATCAGGATCGAGCCGATGGCGGCAACATCGGCGACGGCCGACCCCGAGATCTCGGCAAAGAACATCGACACGCCGACGGTGACCATGGCGAGGCCGCCGCGGATGAAACCGAGCAGGGCCGAGACGAAGGCGATCAGCCGCTGCGAGATACCGGTCGCGTTCATGATGGCGCCGGCCAGGATGAACATCGGGATGGCGATCAGCGAGAAGCTGGAGGCGCCCGAAAACATATCGAGCGCGATGGTGCCGAGCACGTTCCAGCCGTCGGCGAGGAAAATGCCGAGGGTGGCCGAGATGGCGAGCGCGATACCGATCGGCACGTTGATCATGACCATCGCCACCAGGGCGAGAAACATCAGGCCGATGATCATCGTGCCTTCTCCGCCTGCACGGCACGGATCTCCTGCTCGATGTCCGCGTGCTCGAGCGACCTACCGGTGGAGACTGCTCGCCACGCTGCCGGTATGCTCAACAGCTCGGCGAGGATGAAGACGACGCCGCCGATCGGGATCACTGAGTGCGGGATCTGCTGCGGCACCCACGGCAGGCTGACGAGGCCGTCGCCCTCAACGACCTGAAACACGATCCAGCCGCCCCACGTGAACAGCACGAAGAAGGCGATGATGAGAACCTCGGAGAGGATGAAGGCAGCCTTGCGCGGACCGTCGGCCAAGCTCAGCAAAAAACCATCGAAGCCGATGTGCTTGCGGCGCAGCGCAGCCAGCGCCGAGCCGTAGTAGGTGACCCAGACCAGCATGATCGAGGCCACCTCGTCGTACCAGGACAGCGAATTGCCGAGCTTGCGGAAGATCACGGCCACCACGACGATGATCGTCAGCGCGACCATCAACGCGATAAGCCACGCTTCGAGCAGGCGCCCGAAGTACTTAGACAGGCGATCGACCATGGACCCGGCTTTGCCGTTGCTGACCCGCATGACGAGATGGCGGCGACCGCCGCAGGTGCGGCCGCCGCATGACCTGGTTGCGTCAGCGCAGTTTCTCGGCGGTCTCGATCATCTCCTTGGCGCCGGCCACCTTGGTTGAGAACTCCTCGTAGATCGCCTTGCTGGCCTTGACGAATGCCTCCTTATCGGGCTCGTTGACCTGCATCTTCTCCTTGAGCTTGACGATGAGCTCGTTGTCCGCCTTCGCTGCCTGCTGGTAGACCCAGTCCTGCATGCCCTTGGCGACGTCGGTCAGTGTCTTCTGGACGTCGGGGGGCAGCTTGGAGAAGTGGTCCTCGCCGACCAGGCAGTAGGCCGGCGTATAGACGTGCCCGGTGAGGGTCAGATACTTCTGCACCTCCTGAAACTTGGCGCTGTAGATCTGAACGAAGGGGTTCTCCTGGGCGTCCATGACGCCGGTCTTGAGCGCGGTGAACACCTCGGAGAACTTCATCGGTGAGGGATTGGCGCCATAGGCGCGGAACATCTTGACCCGCCACTCGCCACCCGGCACCCGCAGTTTCATGCCCTGTAAGTCCGCCGGCTTGACGATCGGCCGGATGTTGTTGGTGATATGGCGGAAGCCGTTTTCCCACACGGCCAGAATGCGGTAGCCCTTCTCCTTGGCGGCCGGCTGCAGCACCTTGTCGAGCAGCGCATCGCGCACCCGCTTCATGTGCTCGCGGTCCTTGATCAGGTAGGGCATCTCGAACACGCCGAACTTGTCGGACACCGACGACATGACGGTCGAGGGTAAGGCGAAATCGACCTGGCCCAGCTTGAGCTTGGGCAGGAGCTGCTCATCGCTGCCGAGCTGGCTCGAACCAAACGTCACCACCTTGTACTTGCCGCCGAGCTTCTCGTTGGCGCGCTTGGCGAATTCGTTGGCCGAAAGCTCGAACAGGGAGCCGGGTTCACCGACGTGGCCGAACTTCAGTTCCTGCTGGGCTCGAGCCGGGAAGGTCAGGGCGAGGGCGGCAGATACGGCGCCCAGAAGGATCAAATATCGCCTCATTGGCTTACCTCCCTATACGATGCTTTATGCGAAATTCTGTGGATCGCGCGCCTCCGTCGGCGGGGGACCGCAGGCTGCTCGCAGGCGACACTGTTGCAAACTTGGCGGCCGCCAGCAAGCGGACTATCGAGATCTTTACGCGCCGGCTCGAGCCGTGGCAGAGGTGACCTTAAAACGAGCCCTCCGGATTAGCCGCCGTGACGCCCGACCTCCCGAAGACCGAGATGGCCATCGTCGAGATGACCAACGCGTTCCGCCAGGAGAACAGGCTGGGGACGGTACAGATCAACGCCACGTTGACCAAAGCGGCGCGCGATTACGCGCAGTTTCTCGCCGCCAGCGAGCTTTTCTCGCACGAGGCCGACGGCCGTCGCCCTGCCGACCGGGCGCGGGCTGCCGGCTACCAGTTCTGCGAGATCGCCGAGAACCTCGCCGCCTTCGTCGACAGCCGCGGCTTCGAGACGCGCGACCTCGCCCGGCAGATGGTAGAGGGGTGGAAGAACTCGCCGCCGCACCGCAAGGCCATGCTGGCGCCCGGCGTCACCGAGCTCGGCGTGGCCGTCGTCAAGGCGAAGGGCATGGAGAAATACCTGTCGGTGCAGCTCTTCGGGCGGCCGGCGTCGCTGCAGTTCACCTTCGAGATCGAGAACAACACCAACGCCACCATCCGCTACACCTTCGAATCGGAAAAGCTCGAGATCAAGCCGCGCTTCACCGTGCGCCACACCGCCTGCTCGCCGGGCGAGATCACCTTCGACCTCTCGAGCGGCGTATTCGCTCGCGCCGTCGGGGCGCGCTACGAGACGCGGGATGGACGCATCTTCAAGCTCGTCACCGACGTCGACGGCAAGGTGCGCATCGAGCTCTTTCCGAGCGTTGCCCAGTAAGCCCCGTTCCGGCGTCAGCCGCGGGATGGTTGGCGCCGGATCAGCTCGGCAAGTCGCACGCGCGCCTCCGGCATGGTAAGCCCGCGCGGCGACAGTGCCCGCTCCTTCAGAAAGTACCCGGTGAGATCGAGGGCCAGCGCCACCTCGCTCGGCGTCGCCTCCCCCTGTGAGCCGCCGCGCAGGAAGGCAGGGAGCGCCAGCAGGCGGTCGCGATAGGGTTCGCCCGCCGCGGCGGAGACGGCGCGTCCGGACTTGGGCGACACGTAGATCAGGCCCTCTCTGGTGCCGGTCGCGGCACAGGCGGAGAGGTCGAGCCCGAAGCCTAGCTCGCCCAGCAGCGCCAGCTCCCAGCGGGCATAGAGCACCGGCCACACCGTTTCGTCGTCCAGGTAGGACAGAACGAACATTGTGAGCTCGTAGAGGTTGGGGTGCGGGTCGCGCTCGGGCAGCAACCGCAAGAGCGCCGCCATGGCGGTGAGGCCGGCGAGCGCTGCCGCGCTCGACATCGACTGGGCGGCGTGCCCGCGGCGCAGCTCGAGCGAAAAATGGCCGAGCTGATCGGCGAGCCGGGCCTTCCAGGTGACATCGACGTGGTTGCCGATCTGCAGGATGGGGCGTAAGCGCCGCGACCGGCCGCCGTGCACGAAGCCGACGTGGCGCCCGTGCGTCAGTGCGAACAGCTCGACGACCGCCGCCGTCTCGCCGTGCGGACGCACCGAGAGGATCAGAGCTTCATCGGTCCATTGCATCGCCGGTTCCGAGGTCTCGCGCGGCGGGTCCCCTCACCTATAGCGCATCCGCGGCGCAGGCAGCGGGATCTCGGGCACGAGGTCGTTGTCCCGCGGCTTGATCTGCGAGATACGGCACCGCCGGCCGCCCCGTTTGCTTGTACGTAGAGCTCAATCTCCCTTCGCGGGAAAGTCGAGACCGAGCTCGCGATAGCGCTCCGGATCGTCACCCCAGGCGCGCACCTTGACGAACAGGAACAGATGCACTGGCCGCTCGACGATCTCTGCCAGCTCACGGCGGGCTTCAGTGGAGATCAGCTTGATGGTTGCCCCGCCCTTGCCGATAACGATTTTACGCTGGCTCTCGCGTTCGACGTAGATCGTCTGCTCGATCCTAACGGAGCCGTCAGAGCGTTCCTGCCAGGCCGTGGTCTCGACTGCGCTCGCGTAAGGCAGCTCCTCGTGAAGGAGATCGTAGATCTTCTCGCGCGTGATCTCGGCGGCGAGCAGCCGCAGCGGCATGTCGCTCGGCTGATCGGCCGCATAGTGCCAAGGTCCCTCCGGCACCGAGCGGGCCAGGTACTGCGCAAGGTCTTCCACGCCCTCCCCGGTCCGGGCCGAGATCATGAACACCGCCTCGAAGCCGCCCCGGGCAGAGAGGGAGGCGGCGAGCGCAAGGAGGGGCGACTTGTCCTTCAGACGATCCACCTTGTTGAGCGCCAGCGCCCTGCGGATCGGCCTGCCGGCGAGCCCGTCCAACAGGCGATCGACGTCGCCGTCGCCGCTTCGCGCCGCATCGACGAGGGCCACGGCCAGGTCGGCCTCGGCGGCCCCCGCCCAGGCGGCCTCGACCATGGCGCGGTCGAGCCGCCGCCGTGGCGCGAAGATGCCCGGCGTGTCGACGAGTACAAGCTGGCTGTTACCGACGATGGCGATGCCGCGGACACGCATGCGCGTCGTCTGCACCTTGCGCGAGACGATGCTCACCTTGGTGCCGACGAGACGGTTGACGAGGGTGGACTTGCCGGCGTTGGGTGCACCGATCACGGCAACGAAGCCAAAGCGCGTACCTGGCCCAGCGGAGCCGGAGGCAGCGCGCGAATCCTCTTCACTCATTGCGGCGTGCGCGCCATACGCCCTCCCGCGCCAGCATTGCATCCGCCGCCGCCTGTTCGGCCTCCCGCTTGGAGGCGCCTTCGCCGCGCGAGGGCTTGCGGCCGGCGATGTGCACCTCGGCGAGGAAATGAGGGGCATGGTCCGGGCCCGAGCGGGAGACGACCACGTACTTCGGAAGATCTAGGCCCTTGCCCTGCGCCCACTCCTGCAGCACCGACTTGGCGTCGACGGGGATGGCCGGCAGCCCTGCTACCTCGGCGGCCCACAGCGCGCGGATGACGCTGCGCGCCTTTTCGAAGCCGCCATCGAGGAACACCGCGCCGAGCAAGGCCTCCATGGCGTCGGCCAGAATGGTCGTCTTCTCGCGCCCGCCGCTGTCCGCCTCGCTGCCGCTCAAGACGAGGTAGCGGCCGAGACCCAGCTGGCGGGCGACGGCGGCGCAGGTTTGGCCCTTGACGAGGCTGTTGAAGCGGCGCGCGAGCTCGCCCTCGGTGGCGCCGGGCTCGGCGTCGAGCAACAGCTCGGCGATGACGAGGCCGAGGACGCGGTCGCCCAGGAACTCGAGTCGCTCGTTGTCGGGCCGCGCGCTGCGCGAGGAGCGCACGCTCGCATGGGTGAGGGCGCGAACGAGCAGATCGCTGCGCTTGAAGCGATGCCCAAGCGCCCGTTCGAGGTCGGCAAACTTGCGCGCGCGCGTCACGGAATGTTTAGCGTACCAGGGTAAAGAAGCGCTCCCAGCGGATGTCGAACGGCCACCGCCACGGCACCAGCAGGCGGAAAGCGTCGGGGTCGTCGAAGGCCGCCGAGAAGAAAATAATGTCGGCCCGGCCGATCAAATTCTCGTAAGGCACGAAGCCGACGCCCCACTGGGCGCGACTGTCGGTCGAATTGTCCCGGTTGTCACCCATCATGAAGAAATGTCCCGGCGGCACCCGGAAGACTCCGGTGTTGTCGAACTGGCCGTTGGGCTCGGAATCGAGCACGCGGTAGGTGACGCCCTCAGGCAGCGTCTCCTCGTACATGGCAATGCGGCGCGGCGGGCCGTCGTCCTCGCGGGTGAGGAAATCGCCGACCCGGCGCTTGGGCACGGCCCGACCGTTGATGTAGAGCACGCCGCCCCGCATCTGAATTTCGTCGCCCGGCAGGCCGATGACGCGCTTGATGTAGTCGGTCGAGTTGTCGCGCGGCAGCTTGAATACGACCACGTCGCCCCGCTTGGGCATGGCCGCGAAGATGCGACCGGAAAACAGGTTGAGCCCGAACGGGAACGAATAGCGGCTGTAGCCGTAGGAGAGCTTGGAGACGAATAGGTAGTCGCCGACCAGCAGCGTCGCCTTCATCGAGCCCGAGGGGATGTTGAACGGCTGATAGAAGAACACGCGGACGATGAGCGCCAGCGCCAGCGCCTGCAGTACGATTTTTACCGTTTCCCACCAGCCGCTCTCCCGGCGTCGCAGCGAATTGGTCTTGCCGGTGTCGGTGGGGACGCTCATGTCCATCTCCTTGTTGGCCCGCCAATGCGGGTCGCGACACCCGTCAAAGCAGGCTCGCTATAGCCCGTTAGCAATCCCTTCGCAAACAGACCACGTTGCCTCAGCGCGGCCCCTCTCCCGTCGGCCAGGAGCCCCCCTGCGGACGGCCCGAGATAATGACGATGGCGTAGGCGTGCGGAAATTCGTCGGTCAGCGTCAGGTCGATGCTTGCACAAATGCCCGGCGGTGTGATGCGAGCAAGTTGCTCGGCCGCGCCGCCGGTCAGCCGCAAGGTGGGACGACCGGACGGCAAATTGATGACGCCGATATCGCGCCAGTAGACGCCCGAGCGGATACCGGTTCCCAGCGCCTTGGCGCAGGCCTCCTTGGCGGCAAAGCGCTTGGCGTAGGAGGCGGCGCGGTCGGCCCGTCGATCGGACTTCGAGCGCTCCACATCCGTGAACACGCGGGCCAGAAACCGCTCGCCGAAGCGGTCGATGGCGCGCTCGATCCGGCGGATGTCGATCACGTCGTTGCCAAGGCCCAGGATCATGCGGTGAGCGGGGCACGCTGACGCCGATCTTGGCCAAGGCGCGCCTCGTCCATGATGGCCCGCATGCGCCGGACCGCAGCAGGCAGGCCACCGAAGATCGCCTCTCCGATCAGGAAATGGCCGATGTTGAGTTCGACGATCTCGGGGAGCCGCGCGACGGCCCCCACCGTGTTGAAGGTGAGGCCGTGGCCAGCGTGGACCTCGAGCCCGGTCCCGGCCGCGAGGCGGGCGGCGATGCCAAGCCGCTCGATCTCACGCGCGAGCCCGACTGCATCGTCGGCAAGCGCCCGCTCGCAATAGGCTCCGGTGTGCAGTTCGACGATGTCGGCGCCGAGGCGGGCGGCTGCCTCGATCTGGCGAGCGTCGGGCTCGATGAACAGCGAAACCCGAATGCCGGCCGTCCGCAGTCGCTCAACGAACGGGGCCAGCTGCCGCTCGCCGCCGACGACGTCGAGCCCGCCCTCGGTTGTTCGCTCCTCGCGGCGCTCGGGCACCAGGCAACAGGCATTCGGGACGTGGCGCAGGGCAATGGCAGCCATCTCCGCGGTCGCCGCCATCTCCAGGTTAAGCGGCCGCGTCAGCTCGCGCTTCAAGCGCGCAATGTCCTCGTCGGAGATGTGCCGACGATCCTCGCGCAAATGTGCGGTGATGCCGTCCGCGCCCGCCTCCACGGCGAGGTGCGCCGCCCGCAACGGATCGGGGTGACGGCCGCCGCGCGCATTGCGAATGGTCGCCACGTGGTCGATGTTGACACCGAGCCGTAGAAAGCCGACTTCGGGTCGCTCGCTCATTCACGCACTCGCGGTTTTCTCACTCGAGCCGCCCGGCGGCCGGCCCGGCCGGCACCATATCAAATGGTCTACGCGATTTGGAGAGGGATGCGCGGCGCGCGCACTACTCGAACACGCGCTCAACCTTACTCACCACTGACTTCTGCTTGAGCCCGCTGATGATGCGGGTCAGATGCTCCAGATCCCACACCTCGATCTCGATCAGCATCTCGGTAAAGTCGGAGGCGCGATGCACCATGCGCAAGTTGTCGATGTTGCCGTCGGCCTCGCCGATGACCTGCGCTATTTGGGCCAGCGTGCCCGGCTCGTTCAGCGCCGTGACGCTGATCTTGGCCGGGAAGCGCTCCGGGTTGTCTGGATCGATGTCCCAGGTGACGTCGATCCAGCTGTCGTGCTCGAAGTTCTTGAGCCGGGGCGAGTGGATCTGGAAGATCTTGATGCCCTCGCCGGGCGTCAGCACGCCGACGATGCGCTCGCCCGGCACGGCGCCGCCCTCCTCGAAGGTAACGGGAATATCGTTCCTCACGCCGCGAATGGGAATGCCGCCGGGGCGGCTGGCGCCGTCCTGGGAGCTGCCGGTCAGGCGGAACTTGAGGCCCATGACCTTGGTAAGATTGAACCAGCCTTCCTGAGCCTGGCTGTGGGCGTGCCGGTTCTTCGGCCGCGCAGCCCTCGCCGTGGCCTTGTCGGCCGCCTCCGGCGCCACCGCGCGCAGCACGTCTGCGATCACCAGCTCGCCCCGTCCCACGGCCGCCAGCACATCCTCGACCGACTTCTGTGCCAGTCGCGGCAGCGCGCGCTTGATCTTCTCGTCGGCGTATTCAACGCCGGCCCGCTCGAAGCGGGCGGTGATCAACCGTCGCCCGAGCTCGCAGTACTGGCGGCGCAACGCCTCGCGCGTGGCGCGGCGGATGGCCGAGCGGGCGCGACCGGTCACCGCGATGCGCTCCCAGGCGGCCGGCGGCGTGCGGCTCTCCGAAGTTAGAATCTGCACCTCGTCGCCGTTGCGCAGGACGGTGGTCAGCGGAACCTGGCGACCGTTGATGAGTCCGCCGACCGCGGAATTGCCGACGTCGGTGTGCACCGCGTAGGCGAAGTCGATGATCGTCGCCCCGCGCGGCAAGGCGATCAGCCGGCCCTTGGGCGTGAAGCAGAACACCTGATCCTGGAACAGCTCGAGCTTGGTGTGCTCCAGGAACTCCTCGGGGTTGTTGCTGTCGAGCAGTGTCTCGACCAGCCGGCGCAGCCACAGGTAAGGGCCGATCTCCTTGTCGCCGGAGCCGGCTCCGTTCGGCCGGCCGGCGGCGTCCAACCCATCCTTGTAGAGAGCATGGGCAGCGACGCCGCGCTCGGCAACGTCGTGCATCGGCCGCGTGCGGATCTGCAGCTCGACACGCTGGTGGCGGGGGCCGACGACGGTGGTGTGGATCGAGCGGTATCCGTTCTGCTTGGGCGTCGACAGGTAGTCCTTGAAGCGGCCGGGCACCGCGCTCCAGGTGGTATGGACCACGCCCAGCACGCGGTAGCAGTCGCTGATCGTGTCGGTAACAATGCGGAAGCCGTAGATGTCGGAGAGCTGCTCGAGCGAAATCTGCTTGTTCTGCATCTTGCGCCAGATCGAGTAGGGCTTCTTCTCGCGGCCCGAGATCTCGGCGGCGATGCCGACCTCAGCGAGCTTGGCCGCCAGCGCCTGATTAATCTCCTCGACCAGGCCGCGGTTCTTGGCCCTCAGCGCCGCCAGCCGTTCCGTCAGCGCCACGTAGGCATCCGGATGCAGCCAGCGGAAAGCGTGGTCTTCCAGCTCCTCCCGCATCGCCTGCATGCCCATGCGGCCAGCGAGCGGAGCGTAGATTTCGAGCGTCTCCTCGGAGGCGCGCCGGCGGCTTTCCGGCGTCATGTGCTCAAGCGTTCGCATGTTGTGCAGGCGGTCCGCGAGCTTGACCAGCAGCACCCGGATGTCGCTCGAAATGGCGATCAGCAGTTTGCGGAACTGCTCGGCCTGCTCGGCCTTCTTGGATACGAAGTCGAGCTTCTTGATCTTGGTCAGGCCTTCGACCAAAGCGCCGATCTCGGACCCGAACAGCTGGTCGATCTCGGCGCGGGTGGCGTCGGTATCCTCGATGACGTCATGCAGCAGCGCGGCGGCGATGGTTGCATCGTCGAGCTTGAGCTCGGTCAGTATGGCGGCGACTTCGAGCGGATGGGAAAAGTAGGGATCGCCGGAAGCCCGTTTCTGATGGCTGTGCGCCTTCATCGCGTATACGTACGCGCGGTTGAGCAGCGCCTCGTCCGCCTTGGGATCGTAGGCGAGAACGCGCTCGACCAACTCGTATTGGCGCATCATGGTCCGCCCACCTCCTGATCTGCGGCGGACAGGAACCTCATGCCGGCGGAACGCAAGGGAACCGGCGCCGAAGCGCGCTCGGCGAGCGCCGGGCCAAGCCGCCCTTTAGCGGCCGTTGCGTCCGCTGCCCGTGGCGATGGTCGCGGACGGCTCCGTCGGCGTGAGGCTCTCGAGGTTGCGCAGCAGCTGTTCCTCGGTCATCACATCGACGACAGTATCGCTAGCCTGATCGTCACGGCCGAGCAGCGGCGCGCGCCGCTCGTTGGTGAGCACCGGTGCTGCCACCGCCTCGGGCTCGTCGACCTCGACATTCTTTTGGATCGAGTGGATAAGCCCCTCGCGCAGGTCGTCTGGCGGAATTGTCCGATCAGCAATCTCTCGCAGCGCGATCACCGGGTTCTTGTCGTTCTCGGGCTCGACCGTAATGGCGCTGCCGGTCGCAATCGAACGCGCCCGGTGCGCTGCGAGGAGCACGAGCTCGAAACGGTTCGGAACCTTATCGATGCAGTCCTCGACGGTAACTCGGGCCATGGTCCCCGTTCCTCAAGCTGCGGTTTGGCGTGATTTTGGGTGCAACGAGCCGCGGGCCGAAGCCAACGCCTCTACCCGGCTTTTGGTCCCTTTGCGTCCTCTTGGCATGAAACCTGGCTTGAAGCAAGCAGGCGAGCGGCATCGCCGGGCCGGCGGGGCAGCCGGCGCAGCAGGGTAAGGGCCGAGACCCCAAGGCAGGGGTGATGCCAGGCGGGCCAGACCTCGGCGAGCGGCACCAGCACGAAGGCTCGGCGATGCATCTCCGGATGCGGTAGCACGAGCTGCGGACGGCGCGGAGGGGGCGGCCATCCGGTTACCCGGCCGTCGAAACCGACGATATCGATGTCCAAGGGGCGCGGAGCACCAGCGCCGCGCGGCCGCCGGCCAGCCGCCCTTTCCATGCGTTTGAGGAGGGACAGAGCGCGCGCCGGTGCATAACGGGCCCGAGCGACGACGACCGCATTGACGTAGCGAGGACCTCGCCGCGCCGCCGTAACGGCGATCGGGGCTGTCTCATAAAACGATGACATTTCAATAACTTCAAAGCCGGCTTCTGGCAGTCCGGTGAGGATGGCGCGACGCAGCGTGACGAGCGGGGGCCCCCAGGGCCCAGGCATGTTCGCCCCCAAGGAAAGGACAAAACGAGGCGACACGGGCTTTCCTGTGAATTTTTTTCCTATAGTGTCGTCCTGTCGCGATTGTTTGAGACCGTTGTATCTGTCAAAAGGCGACGCTGGTCACGATATCGTGAAGTTGGGACGAATCGTGCCGCCGGGCTGTTTGAGCCACACGGGCACAGCCTGCAACCGCAACCTGACGAGAAGGGCGGCGCCCAAGCGCGTCCCCGAGGTGAAAGATGCATTTCTATCCGGATGAGCGCATTGCGCTGTTCATTGACGGTGCGAACCTCTACTCCACAGCCAAGGCGCTACAGTTCGACATCGACTACAAGCGCCTGCTGGCATTGTTTCGGCAAAAAGGGCATCTCGTGCGGGCGCTGTACTACACGGCGCTCGTTGAGGATCAGGAGTATTCGTCGATCCGCCCGTTGATCGACTGGCTTGATTACAACGGATACACGATGGTGACGAAGCCGACCAAGGAGTTCACCGACTCCCTCGGGCGGCGCAAGATCAAGGGCAACATGGACATCGAGCTCACCGTGGATGCCATGCGTTTGGCGGATTGCCTCGACCACGTGGTGCTGTTTTCAGGGGACGGCGATTTCAAGAGTCTTGTTGCTGCGCTGCAACAGAAAGGCAAACGTGTCAGTGTCGTTTCGACCCTGCAGACCCAGCCGCCGATGGTCGCCGACGAGCTGCGGCGACAGTCGGACCAATTCATCGACCTCGCCGACCTCGAGCAGCTGATCTGTCGCGACCCGGCCACGCGGCCGGCGCGTCCGGAGCGGGCCTATGCGCGGCGCGCGGAGAGCTACCAGCGTACGCCAGTCGAGCCGGTTCCCTTCGAAGAGGACCACGACCAGGACGACGTCAAAGTGTAGGGCGGCACAGGGGCCGTGGCTGCCCGGCATAGCGGCGGGGGAGCGAGATGAGCGCCGCCGGAGCCAGATCCGCGGCCGGCCCGGCCGCAGTGAGCGGACCGGAGCCGCCGACCGATTGTCAACTCTGCCCTCGCCTTGCCGCCTTCCGCCGCACCAATGTCGCCGCCGAGCCCGGCTGGTTCAATGCCCCCGTGCCTTCGTTCGGGCCTGCCAACGCCCGGCTGCTAATCGTTGGGCTGGCGCCCGGTCTCAAGGGTGCCAACCGGACCGGGCGCCCGTTCACCGGCGACTATGCCGGCGATCTGCTTTACGGCACGCTGCTGCGGTTCGGCTTCGCGGCAGGCCGGTACCAGGCCAGCGCCGACGATGGGCTCACGCTCAACGGCTGCATGATCACCAACGCGGTGCGCTGCGTGCCCCCGCACAACAGGCCAGCGCCGGCCGAGATCGCGACCTGCCGCGCCTTCCTTGCGGCCCGCATCGCAGCGCTACCGGAGCTGCGCGCCATTCTCGCGCTCGGGCGCATTGCTCACGACAGCACGCTCGCCGCGCTCGGCCTGCGCGCTCGCGCCTATCCCTTCGCCCACGGCGCGCGGCACGCGGTCAAGGCGAGCCTTACGCTTTACGACAGCTTTCACTGCTCGCGGTACAACACCAACACAGGCAAGCTGTCGGAAGCGATGTTCTACGCCGTGTTCGCCGCCATCCGCGACGAGCTCGACCGGTCGTAGCTGCGTTTGATACGGCGCCGCGTTTTCAGCCCCCGCGCGGGCGCGCCTCGGCGCCGTAGCCGGCCCTGGCCGCAAGCCAGGCTAGCACCTCGCGGGCATGCGTGTCGGGCGGATGCACGGGATAGAAGACGTGTTCGATGCGGCCGTCCCGAAGCACGAGCGTCAGTCGTTTGAGATAGCGCGTGCCACCGGTCTCGAACGTCGGCAGCTTCAGCGCGCCGACCAGGGCGAAGGCCGCATCGCTCGCCAGCGGGTAGCCGAGCCGAAGGCGTTCGGCAAGCTCACTTTGATAGTCCGTGCTCTGCGTGCTCACCCCGATGACGGCGGTATCGAGGGCGGCGAACGCGGAGTGCAGATCGCGGAAGCCCTCCGCCTCTGCGCTCGAGCCGTGCGCGCCGGGGATGGCGTCCCAGCCCGGCGGATCGGGCAGGCCCGGCCGGCCCGTCCACGGATAGATGAAGGCCACGGTGCGGCCCTTGCGCGCAGCCAACGATACACGCTCGCCGACGGTCGTGGGCAGCGCGATGTCGGGCACGGCCTGCCCGCGCACCAGATGGCGTGCGGCGCCGTCGTCGGTTGGCGCCGGCCACGGCCAGGCCGTCACGCCGTCCGCCTCGGGTGAGCCTTCAGCCACTCCAACACGTCGGCAGCGTTCCGATCCGGCGGAAACACCGGATAGAACACCTTGACGATGCGGCCGTCGTCGATGACGAGGGCGAGGCGCGCGATCAGCGTGTGGCCGGCAACGTGCATGGTGGGCAGCCTAAGCGCGCGCACCAGCTCGAGCTGCTCGTCGGAGAGCAGCGGGAAGGGCAGATGCAGGCGGGCGGCTGCCTCCTGCTGGTAGGCGGTGTCCTGGGTCGAGAGCCCGAACACACGCGAGGCACCGGCGGCGATGAGCTCGGCGTGCAGGTCGCGGAAGGCGCAGCTTTGGGGCGTGCACCCGCGCGCGCCCGGCACCTGGTCCCAGTCGGGAGCGAGGCTCGGCTGCCCCGGCCGGCCGGTGCGCGGATAGGCGAAGACGACGGTGCAGCCACCGAGCTTCCCGAGCGACACGGTCGAACCGTCGGTGGCGGCGAGCGGCACGTCGGGCACGGCGGCGCCGGTCAGATGGCGCGCGGCACCGTCGTCGATCGGAGCCGGCACCTTCGACCAGTCCACAGACATGAGATTGGGCTGAGCGGGCGAGACCATGTGGCGTGACCTTTCCGTTTCCTCCGACTGCGCCAAGCATAGCGGGTGAGGCCGCGAGCGGCGAGGGCGGCACTCAGTCGATCTTGAAACTCTGCGGCTCCCAACCGGGCTTTGGATACTGCGGGTCCATGTCCTCGAGCGCCGCACGCACGATCGCGGCGATCGCCGCGTTGCGCGCCCACTTGCGATCGGCAGGAATCACGAACCATGGCGCCCAGGCGGTCGAGCATCTGTGGAGCATGACCTCGTAGGCGGCCTGGTACTCGTCCCACAACCGCCGGTCCTCGAGATCGCGCGGATCGAACTTCCAGCGGCTCTTTGCCTCCTCGAGCCGGTCCTGGAGCCGCGCGCGCTGCTCCTTCTTCGTCGTGCCGTTCTCGACCAGCATCCGCTCGAAGGCGTTGATCTGGCCATAGCGCCGTTCGATGTCGTCGATCAGGGCAAGCCTGCGGACGCGGGCGACGAGCACATCCTCGTAATGCGAACGGTTGAAGATTCCGATGAAACCGCGACGCGGACAAGCAAGGTGCGCACGCCAGAGGAAGTCGTGGGAGAGCTCCTCCTCGCTTGGCCGGCGGAACGAGGCGACGGTGACGCCGAGGGGCCCGGTCTCGTTGAACACACGGCGTATGGTACCGTCCTTGCCGGCGGTGTCCACACCCTGCAGCACGACCAGCAGCGCACGCCGGCCCTCGGCGTACAGGCGGTCCTGCAGCTCGTTATGGCGATGGCATCTGCCGCGCAGCGTTGCTCTGCCGCCTCGCGATCGAGAAAGGCGGAGGCATCAGCCGGGTCGCGCCGGCCGAGGTGGGCATGTGCGCCGGGCTCGACGCGGAAGCGTGGGCGCAGGTCGCGGGCCATGCCGTCTCCAAGGTCCTGGGGCGACGCTGCTTGGTCGCCCGCGCATGCTAAGGGAGTGGATGATAGCGGGTGGGGGCCCGAAAGCCGAGCGGGCAAACGCTGCATGTGCGAGATTCAAGAGCAAAGCCGGCCTGGCAGGCGCCCCATGCCAACCGCCATGCCTGGGCTTGGAACCTTTCGGGGGCGTCCTGCGTCCTTTGGCGCAATCAACGCCTGGAGGTTCGCCCATGACATCGACACGCGCCCGTCCTGCAGCTACCGCGCTCGCTGCGATGTGCCTCGCCGCGCCGGCCGCAGCCCTTGCCCAGACAATGCATGCCGACAAGGTGGTTGCACCGCAGGAGATCAAATGGGCGGCCGCGCCCGCCTCGATCCCGCCCGGAGCCCAGGCTGCCGTGCTCTACGGCGACCCCGGCAAGGACGGGCTGTTCGCGCTCCGCTTGAAACTACCGAAGGACTATCACATTCCCCCCCACACCCATCCCAAGCCCGAGGTGGTGACGGTGATCTCGGGCACGTTCCGGCTGGGAATGGGCGAGACCGCCGACAAAAGCAAAGCCAAGGTCCTGCCGGCGGGGAGTTTCTTCGCCCTTTCACCGGGCACCGCGCATTTCGCCTATGCTGACGAGGACACGGTGCTCCAGCTCAACAGCACCGGGCCCTGGAGCCTCACCTACATCAATCCCAAGGACGATCCCCGCCAGCACAAGCAATAGCCGGCGCGAAAGGGCGGCGCGCGTCGGCTGTTGGCAGCGCCATCGCGGAACCCCGATCGCAAGGAGCTCCACCATGACCACGTCAGTCCGCTTCGATCCCAAAGAGCTCGAAGCCAAGGTCAAGGCGATGTACCGCAGCGTCGCCGAGAACCCGCACGGCGAGTTCCACTTCGAGATGGGCCGGGCACTCGCCGAGCGGCTCGGCTATCCCCCCGGCGACCTCGACCGCATCCCTTCCGAGGCCATCGAGTCCTTTGCCGGAGTCGGCTATTACTTCCATCTTGCCGACCTCAAGGAAGGGGAGACGGTCATCGATCTGGGCAGCGGCTCTGGCATGGACACCTTCATAGCCGCCCTCAAGGTCGGGCCGCGCGGTAAGGTCATCGGCGTCGACATGACCGATGAGCAGCGAGCCAAGGCCGAACGCTTGCGCGTGCGCGACGGGTTCGCCAACGTGAGCTACCTCAAGGGCTACATCGACAACGTGCCGGTCCCCGACGCGACAGCCGACGTGGTGATCAGCAACGGCGTCATCAACCTCGCCACCGACAAGGCCGCCGTGTTCCGAGAGGTCGCCCGCCTGCTCAAGCCTGGCGGCCGGCTCGCCCTCGCCGACATCGTCACCGAGGTGGAGCTGCCCGAGAGCATCGTATGCAACTCCACACTGTGGGCCGCCTGCATCGGCGGTGCCGCGCAGCGGGACAGCTACCGGCGGCAAATCGCGGGGGCCGGCCTCAAAGTGGCAGAGGTGGTGGACAATCCGAGCTACCGGTTCATCTCCGCCAACGCGCAGAGCGCGAGCAGGAAGTTCGGCGTCAAGAGCATCTCCCTGCTCGCTTCAAAGCCGTAGTCACCTCCCGGGGGACCGGCACTCGAGGGGCGAAGCCGGCATGGGGATCAGTGCTACATTTTCATCGTCCCCATGTCAGGGGCCGGCGATGAACGACAGGCGCGCTTTCTTCTGTTCCGAGATCGAGCGACTGTCAGCGCGCCTCTACGGCTCGGCACTGCGTCTCACCCGCAACGCGGCGGACGCGGAAGACCTGGTCGCGGAGACGGTCGCCAGGGCGTGGGCGGCATCCGCCCAGCTCCAGGACGTTCAATGCTTTGAGAAATGGATCTTCCGCATCCTCGCCAACACATTCGTCAGCGACCGCCGGCGCAAGCGCGAAGCGCCGGCGACCAGCGAGGCGGAGACCGACTGCGATCAGTTCTCCCTTTACGAGCGGCTGCACCAGCCGTTCCTGCTGTGGTGGAGCAATCCTGAGCAGGAGTTGATCAACAAGCTGCTGCGCGAGGACCTCGAGCAAGCTCTAGCGGCACTGCCCGAGAGCTATCGCACCGTTGTGGTCCTGGTGGAAATGCACGGCCATTCCTATGCCGAGGTCGCCGAAATTCTCAATGTACCGATTGGCACGGTACGATCCCGCCTGAGCCGGGCGCGCTCGCTCCTGCAGCGTGCCCTGTGGGAGCAGGCACAGGCCGCGGGACTGTGGCCAATGAGCCCCCACAAGGAGCACGCTCGTGAGTGAGCAGGACAAGATCAGTTGCGAGGAGGTCGTTGCCCACCTCTTCGACTACCTCGACGGCGAGATGGACGCGCACAAGCGCGCCGACATCGACCGCCACCTCGAAGAATGCCGCGGCTGCTGCTCGCGGGCGGAGTTCGAACGGCTCCTCCGGCAGAAGATCGCGGCACTCGGTGCTGAGCCACTTTCTCCGGCGCTGCAGGGCCGCTTAAAGATGCTGCTCGAGGAATTCTGAGGTCAGCACGCCCGACGGAGGCTAAGCCATGGTCGCCATTGTGGGATTCGGCAGGGACCAAATCCTGAGCGCCGTGCGGCAAATGTACCGTGAGGTGGCGACGGCGCCCTCCAAGCAGTTTCACTTCCCGACCGGCCGGGCGGCCTGCCTCTACGTCGGCTATCCGGAGAGTCTGATCGAGGGCGTGCCGGCAGGCGCGCTCGAATCCTTCGCCGGTGTCGGCTGCCCCTTCGCCGCGGGCCTGATCCGGCCCGGCGACGTCGTCCTCGACGTCGGTGCCGGCTCCGGTACCGACGCCCTGATTGCCGCCCGGCTCGCCGGCCCGCACGGGCGCGTGCTGGCGCTCGACCTGACCCCGGAAATGATCGACAAGCTGCGGCGAAACGTTGCCCTTGTCGGGGCCGGCAACGTGGAGGTCATCGAGGGCAACGCGGAGGCGATCCCGCTCCCCGATGCCAGCGTCGACGTCGTCACCAGCAATGGTGTCCTCAATCTCGTTCCGGATAAGCCCAGCGCCTTCGCCGAGATCCACCGTGTGCTGCGACCAGGAGGGCGGGCTCAGATCGCCGACGTTGTCGTCTCGCGTCCGCTTGGCGAGAAGGCCCGCAATAACCCACAATTGTGGGCCGAGTGCGTGGTCGGAGCAATGACCGAGGACGATTACCTCGACCTCGTCCGGACGGTTGGCTTCACCGACGTCAAGGTGTTGCGCAGGTTCGACTACTTCGCCGGCAGCTCGAGTGCCGACACCCGCAGAACCGCCTCCGTGCTTGGGGCGAGAGCGGTCGAAATTACCATGCGCAAGCCGCTCGTGACCAATGCCAGCACGCCGCCGGGGGCATGGATGCGGCGGCTTTGGCCCGGCCGCCTCGTCCGGCGCGCGCGGCAGCACGGCCTCCTCGGCGTGCTTGGGAGTCTCGGCGCCGTCGCCGCCTGCTACGGAGTGTTGGCGGTGGTGTCCGCGCTTGCCCTACTTGGCATCGCGGTGCCTCTCGACACGCGGCTGTGGACTGCGCTCATTGTCGTCATGACCCTGCTTGCCCTCCTGGCGCTTGCCTGGAACGTCAATGTTCACCGCAGTCTCGTACCGGCACTCGTCGGTGCCGCCGGAGCAGCGCTCGTGCTCTACGCGATCCTCGGGGCATACGACTGGCGCATCGAGGCCGCCGGCTTTGCGGCACTGGTCGCAGCCGCGCTCTTCGACTTGCATCTCTTTCGGCGGGCGATGGGCTGCTGAGGGGCCACCGGACCTGCCTCAGACGGGCCCACACCCCACCGCGCACCGTCCGTGCCCTGCGCAGCTCCGATGGCCGCGCAGTCTCCCTGAAACGCGACCCCGGACAATTGTGGAGTGCTGGCAGCATGCTGGCGTGACAAAGGAGGCCATAGGCCCCTTCTCGAGGCTGCCGATCCGTTAGCCCTTCTCCCGCATCAACCGCGACTTCTCGCGCTGCCAATCGCGCTTCTTTACGGCCTCACGCCTGTCATGCAGCTTCTTGCCCTGGGCCAGCGCCAGTTTCAGCTTGGCGATGCCCCGCTCGTTGAAATAGAGCGACAGCGGCACCAGCGTCATGCCCTGGCGCTCCACCGCCGCCTTGAGCTTGTTGATTTCTCTTCTGTGCAGCAGGAGCCGGCGCGGACGGCGCGGCTCGTGCTGGAAGAACTGGCCGGCCCCCTTGTGCTCGGCGATATAGGCGTTGATCAGCATCAGGCCGCCAGCCTCGGCCGCGGCGTAGCTCTCGGTGATGTTGGCCTGGCCGTTGCGCAGCGACTTCACCTCGGTGCCGGTCAACTGGATGCCGGCCTCGTAGGTATCGACGATGAAGTATTCGAAGCGGGCGCGCCGGTTTTCGGCAATGGTCCTGCGGCCGTCATCCTTGCCGGCGGCCATGATCCGCTCTCTGAAGGTCGGCTTGCTACTCGGCGGCCTCGGCCCGCGCCAGAAGACCAACCTGGACCAGGGCGGCATCGACTGCCTTTCTGGTCGCTTCCGAGACCGGGCACAGCGGCAGGCGCGTGTCGGGCTCGCACAGTCCCAAGCGCGACGCGGCGTACTTGACCGGGCCGGGGCTGGTCTCGAGAAACAGCGCATCGTGGAGCGGCATCAGCCGGTCCTGGATCTCGAGAGCGCGCGCGAAATTGCCTGCCAGGCAGGCACTCTGGAACTCGGCGCACAAGGCAGGCGCCACGTTGGAGGTTACCGAGATGCAGCCGCGGCCGCCATGGGCCATGAAGCCGAGCGCGGTCGCATCCTCGCCCGACAGCATGATGAAGTCGCGTCCACAGGCCAGCCGCTGCTGGGAGGCGCGGGCCAGATTGGCCGTTGCATCCTTGATGCCGATGACGTTTCTCAGTTTGGCACAGCGCGCGAGCGTAGCAACCGACATGTCCACCACCGAGCGCGCTGGAATGTTGTAGATGACGATTGGAATGTCGACGGCGTCGTTGATCGCCTTGAAGTGCTGATAGAGCCCCTCCTGGGTCGGCTTGTTGTAATAGGGCGTCACGATGAGCACGGCATCGGCGCCCACCGAGCGGGCGTGCCGGGAAAAGTCGATCGCCTCGGCCGTCGAATTGGAGCCCGCCCCGGCCACGACCGGCACGCGCTTTCTCGCCACCTCGATGCACAGCTCGACGACGCGCTTGTGCTCGGCGTGGCTCAGCGTCGGGCTCTCGCCGGTGGTGCCGACCGGCACCAGGCCGTGCGTTCCCTGCGCGATCTGCCACTCGATCAGCCGCTCGTAAGCCTCCTCATCGACGGCGCCGTTCCTGAACGGCGTGATGAGGGCGGTCAGAGATCCTTTGAGCATGGTCTTCCTCTCGATCGCGTGTCCGGCCCCTTGCGGCCTTCATACGCCGGCCTGCCGCGGCCGCGCTCGTCGGCATCTGCCTTACCCTGCCAAACGCTGCCCGATGCCACACAGACTGAGCGCATGGGAACGATTGCGAGAGCCTCGAACATTAGGCGCTCAGAATGCGTCGGGCAAGCCAGCCCGGTGGATACGCACCTTCCTGTTGCATCTGCTCGAATGCGCCATTAAACGGCCAGCTTCGTTTCGTTTTTGACAACGACAGCAAGATTCGGGCCAGGCATCAGTTGCAAACCGTCGGTCGATATCGTACGCGCCGCGCGGCGCTCCTCCTCGCCCTCGCCACGACAGGGGGTGCGGCTGCACAGACGCCGCCGCCGCCCGCCCCGAACCCGGGACGGCTCGCCAAGGTCGAGGCAGCGACCGCCGCCCCTGCCGCCGTTCAGACCGAGTCGGCCAAGGCCGACGGGCACAAGCTGCCCGCGCCCCGGCCTGGAGCGCTCGCTCGCGAGCAGGCCCACGTCGAGCGCTACGACAAGGCGATCGCGGCGGCCCGCGACCATCCCCTGTCCAAGGAAGACGCGGGTCGCATCGTCAAGGCCCTCGCCGAGATCTCGGCCGGCGACATCGAGGGCGCCCGGCGCATCCGCCAAGAGGTCGGCGATCCGATCGGGGCCAAGTTGATCGACTGGTATCGGCTCAAGAGCGGCTTCGGCCAGATCGGCGAGTATCGGGAGTTCCTAGCCGCCAACCCGGCCTGGCCGGAACGGGGCCTCATCACGCTGCGCTTGGAGGAGGCGCTGTTCAGCCGCGCTGACGTGGCGGCCATCAAGGAACAGTTCCGCAAGGAGGGGCCGAAGACTGGCATCGGACGCGCTGCGCTCGCCAGCGCTCACCGCGCCGACGGCGATGAGGCGACGGCCGCGGCACTCGCCCGCAAGGTTTGGCGCGAGGACGACATTCCGGCGGCGCACGAGGCGGCCTTTCTCGAGCGGTTCGGCAAGCTCCTCTCGGAGGCCGATCACCGGTGGCGCCTCGACCGGCTGCTGCTTGGCGACCCGCGCTGGTCGAACGAGCGCGCACAACGGGCGGCCGTCATCCGCCGCATGATCCCGCTGCTGTCCAAGGCGGAGCAGCAAAAGGCGCAGGCGCGGCTTGCCGTGTTCCTGCGCGCGGCCAACGCGCAGAAGATGATGAACGCGCTGGTCGGCAAGTCGGCCGGGGACTGGGGCATGGCCTTCCAACGGGCGCAAATGCTGCGGCGCGCCAACAAGGACGCAGAGGCGTGGAAACTGCTGTTGTCGGCGCCGACCGACGGCGAGCAGATCGTGGCGCCCGACGGGTGGTGGGCGGAGCGGCGTGCCAGCGCCTACGAGGCGCTCAAAGCCGGCAAGCCGCGCGTCGCCTACGACATCGTGCGCGAAGCCGGGCCGCTCAGCGACAATCCCCGCAACGACCAGGCGTTCCTCGCCGGATGGCTGGCGCTGCGCCACCTCAATGATGCCAAGGCGGCGCTTACTCACTTCACCGCTTTCGTGGAAGCAGCCGACGGGCCGCTCAGCCGCTCCAAGGCGCTCTACTGGCTGGGGCGGACTCACGAGGCCTTGGGCGAGCGCGCGCAGGCGCTCGCCAACTACCGCGCGGCGGCCAAGTATATCGACACCTTCCACGGACAGATGGCACGCCGACGGCTTGGCCCCGAGGCCGCGACCATCGAGATCAGCTATCCGGCAGCGCCGAGCCCGGAGGAAATCCGGCGCTTCAACGAGCTCGACGCCGTGCGCGCAGCGGTGATCGCCTACAAGGCTGGGCTCGACCGCAGCATCGTGCGCAGCTTCCTTGTGCACCTTCAGCGTGTCATGTCGAGCGAAGCGGAGGTGGCGATGACGGCGCACCTCGCGGACGCCTTCGGCGACACCCAGATGGCGATCAGGATCGGCAAGGCAGGCATCGCGCGCGGCTTCAACCTCATCGTCTATTCCTACCCCGTCCACGCCTTCCCATCCTACACTCCGCTGCGCGAGCCGCCGGAGACCGCGCTCCTGCTCGGCATCGCCCGCCAGGAGAGCGAGTTCAACAGCGAGATCATCTCCGGCGCCGGCGCGCGCGGCATCCTCCAGGTCATGCCGATCACCGCCCGGCACGTGTGCCGCGACTACAAGCTCAAATGCGACATCAAGCGGCTGCTGACCGACCCTTCCTACAACACGATGATCTCCAGCGCTTACATCGCCGACCGCATGGGCGAGTTCGACGGCAGCTATCTGCTCGGCATCGCCGGCTACAATGCCGGGCCGGGGCGGGCGCGCCAATGGATCGGCGAGTTCGGCGACCCGCGCGATCCGGGCGTCGACCCCGAGGACTGGATCCACCGCATCCCCTTCGAGGAGACGCGCGACTACGTGCAGAAGGTGCTCTCCAACCTGCAGATCTACCGGGCGCGTCTCGGTGAGGGACCCTCGCAGCTAAGGATCGCGGACGACCTGATGCGCGCGCGCCGGGCAAAGATCCCCACCAAGAGCGCCGACAACCGCTGATGTGACCGGCGCTGCCCCGCGCTTGCCGACGGTGCGCGGCCGTGCCAGCCTCCGCCGGGCAGATTCCATCGAGCGGGGAAGCGCGATGAGCGGAACGGCCGGCCAAGTATGGGACGACATCCATTTCACTGCCCGCGACGGGCTGAGGCTCTACGCGCGCCGCTACCCGGCGCCACCCTCCCCGCGCAAGCCCGTGCTCTGCCTCGCTGGGCTCACCCGCAACTCCCGCGACTTCCACGACCTTGCCGTGGCGCTCTCCTGCTCCGCCAGCGGGCGCACGGTCTACACGCTCGACTACCGCGGCCGCGGCCTCTCCGAACGCGACCCCGACTGGCGCAACTATGTCATCCCGGTCGAGATGCTCGACGTACTGGACTTCGTCGCCCTTTCCGGACTGCACGGGGCGGCCGTCATCGGTACCTCGCGCGGCGGGCTCATTGCGATGGCCATGGCGGTTGCCCAGCCTACGGCGCTCGGTGCGGTGGTGCTCAACGACATCGGACCGGTGATCGAGCTCGAGGGCCTGATGCGGATCGCCGGTTATGTGGGCAAGACGCCTGCTCCATCGTCCTGGCAGGAAGCAACCGCGCTCGTTGCCACGCTTGGACGCAGCGCCTTTCCCGCCGTCAGCGAGCGGGAATGGGAGGAGGTCGCCCGCCAATGGTTCAACGACAAGGACGGCCGGCCGGTCCTCGGCTACGATCCGGCGATCGCCAAGACAGTGGCGGTCAAGGGCGGCCGGATACCATCGCTGTGGCCGCAGTTCGGCGCCCTCGTCCGCGTGCCGCTGCTGGTCATCCGCGGCGAGCACTCGGACATCCTCTCTCCCTCCACCGTCCGCGCCATGCAGCAGCGCCACCCCGACTGCGCCGTCCTGACCGTGGCCGGGCAGGGCCACGCGCCCCTGCTTAAGGATGCGGCGAGCATCGCCGGCATCCAGCGCTTCCTGGCAGCCGCCGACGTCGGCCGGCGGGTCGCGGCGGAGGACTTCGGCGCTGCCGCGTGAGCCGGCCTAGCCGCGCTTTTCCACCTCGCCGCGGTCGATGCGGCGGGAGAATTCAGTCTGCCCGCCGGAAGCCAGGATGCGCGCCTGCTCGATCCAGTTCTCGCGTTCGATGCGGCCCTTGAATTCGAGCTTGCCGCTCACCCGCTCGACGTCCTCGGCAGTCCACTGCGCGATCTGCTCGTAGCGCGTGATGCCCATGGCGTTGAGGCGCCTCTCGATGAGCACGCCAATACCGCGGATGCGCTTGAGGTCGTCGCCGCCACCAGCAGCGCCGTCGGCGAGCTCTCCTTCCGCGCCAAGGTAGGCCTCCGAGCGGACCGATCTGAGCCCTGAGATGCCGCTGCGCGACTGCCGGTCGGCGTCGCCGCCGGCAGCGGGCGCGCCGGCCTCGGGCGCGGGCGCCTCACCAGGCAGGGCGCCACCCAATCGATCGAAGGCGCGGGAGAAGGCGGTCTCGCCGCCGCGGCTCAGGATTTGAGCTTGCTCGACCCAGCACTCGCCGGCGATGCGGCCGTCCCCGCCGAGCAGGCGACCGAAGTGGGCCACATCGTCGGCTGTCCAGACCGCGATCTGACGGTAGGAGGTGATGCCTTCCGCATTGAGGCGACCCTCGATAGCGGCATCGATGCCGGCGATGCGCCGCAGATCGTCGCCCACCCGCGATGCAGCAGCGGCGGCGGCCGCGGCCGTAGCGGCTGCCATCGTTGGCGGAACGGAGGGCGGCGCGGTGGAGGGGCCGGCCGGGTACGGCACCGCCCCGGTCCGGCTCCTCAGGTAAAAGGTCTCACCACCGCTTGCGAGAATCTGCGCTTGCTCGATCCAGTTGTCCCGCGCGATGCGCTTTCTCAAGCCGAGCTTGGTGCCAATGCGCTCGACCTCCTCGGCGCGCCACGCGGCGATGTCGGCATAGCGGCGTACGCCGAGCGCATTGAGGCGCGCCGCGAGTTCGCCGTCGATGCCGCGAATACAGGTCAGGTCGTCGGCTGCCGCAGCGACCGACGGCACTTGCGCCCGCGGACTCGGCACCCTGACGTCGGCACGGACCGCCGACTGCCCCGTGGTATTGGCCGGCACGGGCAGCGCGAGGGACAATCCGGCCTCGTGAGGGCGCACCTCGCGTCGCCCGGCCGCTGCAGCCGCGGCAGTGAGAGCCGCTGCCGTGCCGGCATTGTCCGGCGCCGCCGGTCGAGGCGGGCTGCGGCGAGCCACGGCGCCGACCGACCGTGCGGCTGCCAGCAAGGCGGCGGTACGCTCGGTATCGGCCGCACCGGCAGCCGCCGGCATCGCCGAGCCCTCGCCGGTCAATGCCCGCTCGAAGCGTGTCGTGGCCTCACTGGGACCCGGCGGCGCGGCCGCCGGCTGCGGTCGCTTAGGCGCCAGTGCGTACAAGCTGCGACGCACGAGACAGGCCAAAAACGCGCCCAGGAAGTAAGCCCCGAGCAACAGCAGCGCCGTCTGCCAGATGAGAGCGATCATCGCCGCCTTTCCCCAATTGCCGATTGCCTCGCCGCGTCCGGACTCATTCCTCCAGCCGTCCGCACGATACCCAGCCCACGAGGGCGCCGATCGCGAATGCGAATGCCACGTACCAGAAAAGCTCCATGAACAGGTATTCCATTGCCGCTCCTTTCTGCCCCGGCGGACCCCTACCTCACCCTGATTTCGACGCGCCGGTTCCTGGCCCGGTGCTGCTCGCTATCGTTGGCGGCGAGCGGAACCCAGTCCCCGTAGCCAACCGCGCTCATGCGGCGGCGGTCGATGCCTGCTTTCACGAGATAGTCGAGAACGGCCTGCGCTCGCCGCTCCGACAGCTCCAGTTTGCTCGCGGGCGAGCCGCGGGCGTCGGCATGGCCGGCGATCTCGAAATCGACGTCGGCGCATCGGGCAGCCACTGCGGCGAAGCGGTCGAGGGCTGCCCTGCCGCGCGGATCAAGCTCGGCCTTGTCGGTGGCAAAGGTGATGTCGCCGGGAGTGAGCGCATCGGCAAGTTCCTGCCGGCACCGAGCAAGCTCCACCTTGCGGCGCGCTTCCTCCTCCGCCGCCTTGCGGCGTGCCTCTTCCTCCGCCGCCTTGCGGCGCGCTTCCTCCTCCGCCGCCTTGCGGCGCGCTTCCTCCTCCGCCGCCTTGCGGCGCGTCTCTTCCTCCGTCGCCTTGCGGCGCGCCTCTTCCTCCGTCGCCTTGCGGCGCGCCTCTTCCTCCGCCGCCTTGCGGCGTGCCTCTTCCTCCGCCGCGAGGCGGGCCGCCTCGGCCGCCGCCTTGGCTGCCGCCGGCTCCTTCCACCGGATCTGATGGGTCAGCCTGAATGAAGGCGGCAACGCCGATCTCAGTCCCTTGACGGCGGCATCGGCGGTATCCTCGAGCGGCGTGAACCCGGAGATGGCGAGCTGCGCGTCGGTGAGCTCCACCCGTCCCTCCTCGAGCGCAGCCAGGGCGATCAGCGCCGCGCCGACAGCCTGCGGCCACCCCGGCGGCTCGCCCGCGGCAATCGACATGCGCTCGACAATGGCGCGCTCGGGAAAGGCCTTGCGCGCGGCTTGAAACACCTCTTCGCGCTGGCGCTCGTCCGGCGCGTAGCCGGCAAGCTCGAGCTGTTGGCCGCGCAGGGTGGCGGACCACACGTACGGCTTGACCCTCGGCGGCATGAGCTTGTTGGCGGCGATCTCCACGCCCTGGGGCAGACCGCTCGCCAGCGCCGCGCTCAAGGCTTGGTAGGCGGCGCCGTCCTCGGCTTCCCCGTCGATGGCAAGGCGCATCTGAGCAAGGCGCACGTAGCTGCCGGGCTTCATGCGAGCGAGAAGCTTCAGGCAGAAGCTCACCGTCCCGAGCCAGCGATCCTGGTCGGGCACCCCGCGGGCGAGCTGCATCTCATCGTCCAGCTCCCGGCCGGGAAACGTGGCTTTGGCAGTGCCGACGATGGCCTTGCGGATCGCCTCGCTCGGAACGTGGCCGGCGAGCACCAGACGGTTGCCGCGCTGAGCGGCGGACCACACGTACTGCGGAGCGACGGCGACGAGCTCGATGCGATCCTCGACCGCGCGCACCCCCTGTTGCCTGCTGACGATGTCGATGGCCTTGCGCTTTTCGCTTTCGGCCAGAGCCCGGCCGGTCACCACGATGTCGCGACCGGAGGCCTTCAGCGACGCCCATTGCAGATCGGCCTGCGCAAGAGCCTCGCCCGCGCGCCGCTCGAGGTCGGTCTCGATGGCCCTCCGCTCGCCGACGACGGCGATATGGACGACCAGCGCCAATGGCACGAGCCCCCACAGCCAGCGCCATGGATTGCATCGCATGCGTGACCTCACCGCCGCAAGGCGCCCACCCCGTCCGGCGCCCCCGTTGCCTCGCGCGTGTTCCCTCCCGCCACGCACCCGCTGCCGCGGCCCATGCGCTGCGAGAGCCGTGTTGCCCCGCCCCAATGTTATGCGGGCGCACTATAGACAAGGGGGTCTGCGATTGGAAGTCGAACGTCCTCGGGCACCGGAAAGCGCTACTCGCTGCGCAGAGCCTCGATGGGATTGAGCAGCGCCGCCCGCCGAGCCGGGAAGAAACCGAAAAAGATGCCGGTGCCAGCGGCCGCCGCGAGCGCCACCAGCACCACGTCGGGCGAGATCAGGATCGGCCACTCTGCCGTGTGCGCAATGCCGACGGCGAGCGCGATGCCGATGGCGACGCCGATCAGACCGCCCAGCATGCACAGGGTAACGGCCTCCACCAGGAACTGCATGAGGATGTCGCGCCGGCGCCCGCCGACCGCCATGCGCAGGCCGATCTCGCGGGTGCGCTCGGTGACCGAGACCAGCATGATGTTCATGATCCCGATGCCGCCGACGATAAGCGCAATGGCGGAAGTGGCCCCCAACAGCCAGCTCAACGTCGTCTGGGCCGCGGTCCGCGCTTTCAGGAACTCGGCCAGATTGCGGACCGCGAAATCGTCCTCGGCACCCGGCTGAATGCGGCGGCGCTGGCGCAGGATGCTTTCGATCTCCTCCTGCGCGCGCTCGAGGTCGGTCGATGCCTCGAGTTTCACGAAGATCTGCCCGACCTGGTCGTTGACCACCTGATTGCGACCGACGATGCGCCCGCGCGCGGCGCTGAGCGGCAGCAGGATCATGTCATCCTGGTCGCGACCGAAGCCCGTCTGTCCTTTCGGCTCGAGCACGCCGACCACCTTGAACGGCACGTTCCTGATCCGGATTGTCTCATCGAGCGGATCCTCGCGGCCGAACAGCTTCTCCGCCACGGTCGAGCCGAGCAGGGCCACGCGGGCGCCGGTGCGCACGTCCTGGGCGGTGAACGGGCGGCCGGCGGCCAGCGACCAGTCGCGCACCTCGGTGTAGGCCTCGTGCACGCCGGCCACGCCGGTCACCCAGTTGCCGCTGCCGCGCACAACGGGCGCGATGCCCTGCAGATAGCCCGAGATCGCCACCACCTCGGGCAGGCGCTCGCGGATCGCCTGCACGTCGCCCTCCGCGAGGGGGAGGCTGGTACCGGCACCGCCGGCGCGGCCGCCGACCCGGGTTGAGCCGGGGAAGACGACCAGCATGTTCGTGCCGAGCGCGTTGATGCGCCGGTCGACCTCGCTGCGGGCGCCGGCGCCGACGGCGACCATGACGATCACGGAGCCCACGCCGATGATGATGCCGAGCGTGGTCAGGATCGAGCGCAGCAGGTTGGCCCTAAGCGCGGTCAGCGCGACAGCGAGACTGTCGAACAGGTTCATGGCGCTGCGCTCCGTGCCTTCTCGGCGCCGGTATCCTCGACGATGCGGCCGTCACGGAAGGAGATGCGCCGGCGCGCGTGGGCGGCGATGTCGTGCTCGTGCGTCACGAGGATTACCGTGATGCCGGCGGCGTTGAGGTCACAGAACAACCTCATGATCTCCTCCGAGGTCCTGGTATCGAGGGCGCCGGTCGGCTCGTCGGCCAGCAGGACCTTCGGATTGTTGACGAGGGCCCGGGCGACGGCGACGCGCTGCTGCTGACCGCCGGAGAGCTGGCTCGGCAGGTGATCGAGCCGGGTGGCGAGCTTCACCTGCTCGAGCCGCTGCCTGGCAATAGCTTCCGGATCGGCCGGCCGCGGCCTCGCATAGAGGAGCGGCAACATGACCTGGCGCAGTGCGGTCGTGCGCGGCAGCAGGTTGAACTGCTGGAAGACGAAGCCGATGCTGCGGTTGCGCAGCTCGGCCAGCTCGTCTGACGTAAGCTCGGCGACGTTGCGGCCGTCGATCTCGAGGCTGCCTGAGGTCGGCACGTCGAGCGCGCCGATCAGATTCATCATCGTCGACTTGCCGGAGCCCGACGGGCCCATGATGGCGACGAATTCGCCCTGGCGGATGGCCAGCGACACGCCATCGAGAGCATGCACCTCGGCGTCGCCCATGCGGTAGGTCTTGGTGACCGCGGTGGCCTCGATCAGCGGCGGTCTCACGGCGCCGGCGGCAGCGGCCCGCAGCTCGCTCAAGGCGTTCATCGCTTTACCTCGCGGGCGCGCACGACGACGCCCTCGCCTTCCTTCAGATCGCCGCCGACGATCTCGGCGAAGCGATCGTCGGCGATGCCGACGCGGACCGAGCGCGGCTCGAGGCTGCCCGAGGCGGTGAGGACCCACACGGTGCCGGGGCGGCTGTTCTCGCGTCCGCGCCTCCAGCGGTCGAACAGCGGCCGCTGGGCCTCGGTCAGGAGCGGGTCGAGGGTCTCCTCGATCGTGGCCGCCGTGCGCCGGCGCTGGCCGCCCTCGGCGGCTTTGGCTGCGGCCCGAAGCGGCCCATTCCTGTCGGCGGTGCGCTCGCCGCGCTCGGCCCTTTCCCGGCGCAGGACCGCCCGCACGGCCTCCAGTTGCTCATTGGAGAGCTGGAGCTCGTGCTTCAACTGTTCGAGGCTGTGGCCGCCACGGGTCCGCTCGCCGCTTTCCGGGCTCTGGCCATCGGCGAAGGCGGGCGGGCCACTGCGATCGCGGGGACGGAAACGCAGCGCTTCGTTGGGCACGCGCAGCGCGCCGTCGCGCTTGTCGGTCTCGATCTGGACGGTAGCCGTCATGCCGGGAAAGAGCTGGCGGTCATCGTTGGCCGCCTCGATGATGACCGTGTAGGTGACAATGCTGTTGAGCTCGGTGGCAGCCAAGCGCACCTGCGTCACGCGCCCCGTGAAGCGGCGCTCGGGGTAGGCGTCGACGGTGAAGGTGACCGGATTGCCCTTGGCCACGGCGCCGACGTCGGCTTCGTTGACCTGGGCCTCGATGCGGATGCGGCGCAAATCCTGGGCGATCTTGAACAGCTCGGGGGCCTGCAGGCTGGCGGCCACGGTCTGGCCGACATCGACGGTGCGCGCAATCACGGTGCCGTCGATGGGCGAGCGGATGCGGGTGCGGTCCAAGTCGATCTCGGCCTGTTCCAGCATGGCGCGTCGCTGCAGGATGGTGGCCTTGCTGGTCTCGATCTGGGCCTTGGCGACGGTCACGTCGGCGCGGGCCATGTCGAGGTCGCGAGTTGCGGAGTCGAGCGCGGCGGGGGAGGAGATGCCCTTGGCCGCCAGCGCCTCGGTGCGCTCCATGGCGCGCTCGGCCAGCCGCAGCGCGGCCTCCGACTTGACGAGCTGGGCCTCCTGGTTGGCGAGCTGGGCGGTGGCGGCGGCCAGGTCGGCACGGGCCTGAGATACTTTCGCCGCGAACGACTTGTCATCGATCACCGCCAGCTCGTCCCCCCTCTTCACCTCCGTGTTGAAGTCGGCCTTGAGTTCGCGGATTTGCCCGGAGAGCTGGGAGCCGACGCTCACGGTAACGAGCGCGCGCACAGGCCCGGAGGTGGACACGATGCGGGTGATGGGGCCGCGACTGACCGACGCCGTCTCGTAGGCGGTCTCAGGCCGACCGCTGCCGGGCAGGCCGAGCAGCCACAAGGCACCGGCGGCCGCCGATGCGACCGGCAAGGCGAGCGTAAACAGGTATCTTTTCATGGTGCGCGTCATGTGCCGATGCCCAATATGCGTGCCCTGCTCCCTCAACGTTGCGAGGGTCGGAAACCCGTCACCTTGACAATAAAGCGGAAAAGCGACGGAAGTCGCTTCAAAGGTACCGGCTGGACTGCATGAACGGGCGATGAACACCGCGTTCAGACCGGGTTCAATCGCGCGGCCCTAGCCTCTCCTCACCCTGACAACCATCTTCCCCGGCGTGATCCAGGGGCGCGAAGCGCAGGGTCTTCGCGCCCCAACTCTTTTGGCTCCCGCGCCGGTCTCTGCTCCAGCACCGCGACGGCGCCGTGCGGGTACACTGAATTCGCCCGCGTCCTCGCCTTGCCACCTCGGCGTGGACGCCCTACGTTCCGGGTATACTCACCCCTTCGCATCCCGCCAGCATGGAGTTCCCGCGATGACCTTCAAGCTTCCCGATCTGCCATACGCTTATGATGCGCTCGCACCGTACATGTCCCGGGAGACGCTCGAGTACCACCACGACAAGCATCACCTGGCCTATGTCGACAACGGTAACAAGGCCAAGGCGGGAACTCCTTACGAGAACATGAGCCTGGAGGACATCTGCAAGAAGGCGTTCGCGGACAAGAACGCAGCCCTCGTCAACAACGCCGGCCAGCACTTCAATCACATTCACTTCTGGCAATGGATGAAGAAGGGGGGCGGCGGCAGGAAGCTACCCGGAAGACTGCAAACCATGGTCGACAAGGACCTCGGCGGCTTCGACAAGATGCGGGCCGATTTCATCAATGCCGGCATCACGCAGTTCGGGTCGGGCTGGGCATGGCTCGCCATCAAGAACGGCCGGCTCGAGGTGCAGAAGACGCCGAACGGGGAAAACCCGCTCATGCACGGCGCATCGCCCATCCTCGGCGTCGACGTGTGGGAGCACAGCTACTACATCGACTATCGCAATGCGCGGCCCAAATACCTCGAGGCCTGGTTCGACAACCTCATCAACTGGGAGCACGTCGAGGAGATGCTGAGCAAGGTGGCCTGAGCGAGGCGCGTCTTTGCGGCCTCGCGGCGCTGCGCAGCGGCGCATGATCGCGCGTGCCCAGTCTGCCAACAGGCCGCTGTCAGTTCTCCGCAATCGAGCCGATGTAGGCGACGAGCGCCGCAACGGCGCCTCGCTCCAGCTCGGGCAGCTCGGGATGGCCCGCGATGGCGCCGTCTTGAAGCGACTCTTCCAGACTGACTAAGCTCGAGCGCTTGACCAAGCTACGCAGCGGCGGGGCGGCGGGGTTCGGACTTTCGTCAGCGGAGCCGATTGCGTGACAACCGCTGCAGTGGACTTGCGCAATGGCACTGCCGTTGGGAAGGTTCACCTCCTGGCCGGAACTCGTGCCCCACATAAGCATGGTACCGGCCACTGCAGCCAGGCTCGCCACTCTCCTTGCACTCATCTCAAATTCCGCCGACCTCGAGCCGTCTCACCCGAACGCGAGCCGCTCGAGTTCAGCCTCGCCCAGATCATCGCTCAATTTGGTGGGCCGGCGACCAGCGCCGGCAGGTATGGGCAGTCACTCTCAGAACCACTTCGGCTGCCACCAGTGCAAAGCCTGCTGGACCAGCTGCGGCTGAACGAGCCAGGCGATCCCGACGATGGCAACGATGGCGAGCAGGATGACCACCAGCGATACGCTGACCGGCGCGCGATAGCTCAAGCCCGTGCCTGGAATACCCAGGTTGACGGTTGGACGCCGGCCCATGCCGACGTTCACGGTTGCGCCCTTGCCGCCGACGCTGGTGCTCACGCCGGACTTGCTCAGGTTGATGCGTAAGCCCGGCGCGACGCCGATGCTCTTGCGGAATCGAAAACCACGCAGGAAGGCCATGGGGATCCTCGTCGACTGGAGCCGATAACTTGCTAGTGCTCACCACAATGGTCGAATTGCGCCATCTCGCCGCTCGCCTTTCCTCCCTCACCGGCCCGAGCGAAGCAGATCGCTGAATTTCCGCACGCCGGCCTTGACCTGCCAGACGAGAGAATTGCGGGCCTGCAGCCGTTCGTGTGCCGACTCCCGATCAAGCGCCTTGGCGTATTTCGCGCGGTTTTCGGTGTCCCGTTCGATCAGGTCTCGCCGCTCCTCCTCCGTTAGGGGTCCGATGCGCGACATGGGTGGACGAATCAGTGCCCGCTGCACGATCGACGGCTCACCCTTGTTGTGAAGGAAGGAGACCAGCGCCTCGCCGACCCTCAGCTCCTGGATCGCCCGCTCGGTGTCGAGCTCAGGGTTGGGACGGAACGTTTCGGCGGCCGCGCGGACTGCCTTCTGCTCCTTGGGCGTGAAGGCGCGGAGCGCATGCTGGATGCGGTTGCCGAGCTGGGCCGATACGCGATCCGGCACGTCGCCCGGACTCTGCGTCACGTAGTAGACGCCGACCGCTTTGGAGCGGATCAGCCGTGTCACGCGCTCGATCTGGTCGAGCACGGCGCGCGAGGCGCCGTCGAAGAGAAGGTGTGCCTCGTCGAACAGGAACACGAGCTTCGGCTTGTCGAGGTCGCCGACCTCGGGAAGTTTCTCGAACAGTTCGGACAGCATCCACAGCAGGTAAGTGGCATAGAGGCGCGGGGTGTTCATCAGCTTGTCGGCAGCGAATACGTTGATGACGCCCCGGCCGTCGGGTGCGAGCTTGATGAAATCGTTGATGTCGAGCGCGGGCTCGCCGAAGAACCGGTCGGCGCCCTGCTCCTCGAGCACCAGAAGCCGGCGCTGGATCACACCGACGGTGGCGGGCGCGATGTTGCCGTACTTGCTGCGCAGCGATCCGGCGCGTCTGCCCATCTCGTCGATCACCGACCGCAGGTCTCTGAGATCGAGGATCACCATGTTGGTATCGCCGGCCGCCCGTTCGTCCTCGGCCCAGCGGAAAGCGATATTGAGCACGCCCTCCTGCGGCTCCGTCAGTTCGAGAAGCCGCGACAGCAACAGCGGTCCCATCTCCTGCACGGTGGCGCGCACCGGATGGCCCTGTTCGCCGAAGATGTCCCAGAACGCGACCGGGAAGGCAGCGTTGCCGTACCGAGCAAGCCCGATCTCCTCGGCACGCTGCAGCAGAGCCGGCTTGGGCTCGCCTTTGGCGCCGATGCCTGAGAGGTCGCCTTTGATGTCGGCGGCGAAGACCGGCACACCGGCGGCAGAGAACCCTTCTGCCAGTACCTGCAGGGTAACGGTTTTGCCCGTGCCGGTAGCGCCAGTGATGAGCCCGTGGCGATTGGCGAGCGCCAGTTCGATGCATTCAGGCACAATCTGGCGCCCAGCCCGACTGCAGCCGATGAGGACCGAGCCGTCCTGCACATAGTCCCGGGGATCGGCCGGTTTCTTCACGTTGTCCGTCATGCGCGTCTGCCAGCAGGGCCGGGGAGCCAGGGCTCAATATGTTGCGACTCAGAGCCGATGACAATCGCTGCCCCAATTGCATGCGGGACGGGCGTTGGCAACTCAAGTTGCACATGACCGGTACGGTCGTGGCCACAACACCGTCGTTTCCGCGGCAGACGCTACATTTGAGCATGCCGCCCGCACTGCCCTGGGTTATCCTCGCCCGGCGAAGAGAGAAGAGAGGACTGGCCGCCGCCGGCTATGAGCACGCCCACACAGTCCCGGACCGAGGCGCTCCCACTCGCCGCTGCCTTTGCGCCGGCGACGCGACAGGACTGGCTGCGCCTTGTCAACAAGGCTCTCGCCGGCGCTCGATGCGAGGAAAGCCTCGTTTCAACAACCGCCGACGGGCTTGAAATCAAGCCGCTCTATACCCGGGCCGACGCGGTGGCGGGAGTGCAGGCCTCGGCGCCGGGCATCCCACCGTTTGCGCGCGGGTTTCACGTCGCGCCCCGCAACAACGGCTGGGACATCCGCCAAATCCACGCCGAAGCCGATCCGGAAGCGGCCAACGGCGCGATCCTAGAGGACCTTGCGGGTGGAGCCACCTCGATCGCGCTGCAGATCGCGGCTCCCGGACAGTTCGGGCTGCCCTATACCGGACCCGAGATGGGGCGCGCCCTGAAAGGCGTCGATCTCGCCTCACTGCCGGTGGCACTGATCGCCGGCGAGTACACCGTCGACGCCGCCGGCAGCCTGATGGCGCTTTGGGAGGCCCGCGGCGTCGCCCGGGAAAAGAGAGCCGGAGCGCTCGGCGCCGATCCGCTCGGCACCCTGGCGCGCACTGGAGCGCTCTATCACCCGCTCGGGCGGTCGCTCGATATCGCCGGACGGCTTGCCGTCGAGACCAGGGGGATGCCAAACGTCACAGCCCTTCTTGCGGACGGCCACGTCTATCACGCTGCGGGCGCCAGCGAAGCGCAGGAACTGGCCTTCATGCTCGCGACGTTCATTGCCTATCTCAGGACGATGGACAGCGCCGGCATGGCGCCAAAGGAGGCGCTGCCCAAAGTTGCGATCGGATTGGCAGCGGATACCGACCAGTTCCTGACCATCGCAAAACTGCGCGCAGCCCGTCGGCTGATCTGGCGGGTGGCAGATGCCGCTGGCGCAGGCCAAACAGCCGCGCGCGTGCCGCTGACGGCTGTCACCGCCTGGCGCGTCCTCGCCAAGCGCGACCCGTGGGTAAACCTGCTGCGCACCACCATGGCCTGTGCGGCGGCCGCCATGGGCGGGGCCGACACCATCATCGCGCTGCCTCACACCTGGGCGCTCGGTAAGCCGGACCGGCTCGCACGCCGGATCTCGCGCAACATCCATCACGTGCTGATCGAGGAGGCAGGGCTTGGCCGCGTCCTCGATCCGGCCGGCGGCTCCTGGTACGTGGAGCAGCTTACCGATCAGCTCGCGCGCAAAGCCTGGACGCTGCTGCAGCAGATCGAGTCAAAGGGTGGCATGGGTGCCGCGCTCGAAAGCGGCTTCGTGCAGGATGAGATCGCGAAGGTTGCAGAGGCACGCGCGGCGGCGATCGCCACGGGCGCCCTGGAGCTGATCGGTGTTTCGGCCTTCCCGCTGCTCGGCGATCAAGGGGTTAAGGTCGAGCCTCACCCCGACCCGCTGCCCGCCAACCTCAATGGCGCTCGGATCAGACCGCTCCTCTTGCAGCGGCTCGCTGAACCGTTCGAGCGGCTGCGCGATGCGGCCGATGCCTACGCCCGGCGGACCGGGGCGCCTCCGTGCGTGTTCGTGGCGCCTCTTGGACCGGCGGCCGAGCACGACGCGCATGCGAGATGGGTTGAGAGCGTATTCGCCGCCGGCGGCATCGCAGCGCGGGCCGCGACCAGTCATGCGAGCGCATCGGAAGCCGCAGCAGCATTCGCGCGGAGCGGCGCCAAAGTGGCGTGTATTGCGGCGAGCGATGCCGCGCTTGCTGGCTTCGCGGAGGCGGTCGCCACGGCATTGAGGAGCGCGGGCGCGGAACGGATCTACATGGCGGCGCGTCCCGGCGTGCCCGCGCCTCGGGGCGTCGATGCGCTTCTTGTGCCGGGGCAGAACATGCTCGCCGTCCTAAGTGAATTGCACCGCGCCTTAGGTATCCAATGAACGAGACCAAGCCAGCATTGCTGACCGGAGGTTGCCAGTGCGGCGCCGTGCGCTACGCGCTCTACGCGGAGCCCACCGGCGCCAGCATCTGCCACTGCCGCATGTGCCAGAAGGCCTTCGGCAACTACTTTGCTCCGCTCGCCGGCGTGAAGCTCGACGAGATCGCCTGGACGCGCGGCGCGCCGGCCACATTCCGCAGCTCCGAGGCGGTGGAGCGCGGCTTCTGCCGCGACTGCGGCACCCCGCTCACCTATCGCATCCTTGGGCGCAACCGCATCTCGGTTTCGATCGGCTCGCTCGACCAGCCCGACCGGGTGCACCCCGAAAAGCAGCACGGGATCGAGAGCGTGCTCCCCGATTTCGCCTGCCTCTATGCCCTTCCGGCCGAGACGACGGACGCGTGGGTCACCCCCGACCTCGCGGGCCGGCTCGCCTCGCGTCAGCATCCCGATCACGACACGCCAAAGGGCTGGACACCGCCTGGGCTCGAGGGGCGGTCCAAATGAGCCGGATCCCGGACTTCACGAAGACCGCCCTGGAGGCGGAAGCGAGCACCGCGCCCGTTGCCGACGTACCCGCGGCCACGCTGGCGACCGCCGAAGGCATCGCGCTGAAGCCCTTTTACACCAGCGCCGACCTCGAAGGCCTCGACTTTCTCGATACCTGGCCCGGCATCGCGCCCTACCTGCGCGGACCCTATCCCACCATGTACGTGACGAGCCCGTGGACCATCCGCCAGTACGCGGGCTTTTCCACGGCCGAGGAGTCCAACGCCTTCTACCGGCGCAACATTGCGGCCGGCCAGAAGGGCCTCTCGGTCGCCTTCGATCTCGCCACCCACCGCGGCTACGACAGCGATCATGAGCGGGTTAAGGGCGACGTCGGCATGGCCGGCGTCGCCATCGATTCCATTCTCGACATGCGCACGCTGTTCGACGGCATCCCGCTCGACAAGATGAGCGTGTCGATGACCATGAACGGCGCGGTGCTCCCGGTGCTCGCGCTTTTCATCGTCGCGGGCGAGGAACAGGGCGTACCGCCAGAGAAGCTCTCCGGCACCATCCAGAACGACATCCTCAAAGAGTTCATGGTGCGCAACACCTACATCTATCCGCCCGGCCCTTCGATGCGGATCGTCTCGGACATCCTCGCCTACACGAGCCGGCATATGCCGAAGTTCAACTCGATCTCGGTGTCGGGCTATCACATGCAGGAAGCGGGGGCGACGGCGGACCTCGAGCTGGCCTACACGCTTGCCGACGGCATCGAATACGTGCGTGCAGGGGTCGCCGCCGGCCTCGCCGTCGATCAGTTCTGCCCGCGCATCTCGTTCTTCTTCGGCATCGGCATGAACTTCTTCATGGAGGTGGCCAAGCTGCGCGCGGCCCGGCTCCTGTGGGCGAAGCTCATTAAAGAGAGGTTCGACCCGACGGACGCCCGCTCGCTGTCGCTGCGCACTCACTGTCAGACGAGCGGCTGGAGCCTCACCGCGCAGGACGTGTTCAACAACGTGACCCGCACCGCGATCGAGGCGATGGCCGCCACGCAGGGGCACACCCAGTCCCTGCACACCAATGCGCTCGACGAGGCCATCGCCCTGCCGACCGATTTCTCGGCCCGCATCGCACGCAATACGCAGCTTTTCCTGCGGCAGGAAAGCGGCACCTGCCGGGTCATCGACCCCTGGGGCGGCAGTTACTACGTGGAGCGGCTGACCTACCAACTTGCCGAGGAGGCCCTTGGCCACATCCGCGAGGTCGATGAGCTCGGCGGCATGGCCGAGGCCATCGCTGTCGGCCTGCCGAAGCTGCGCATCGAAGAAGCCGCCGCCCGCACCCAGGCGCGCATCGACGCCGGCCGGCAGGTGATCGTGGGCGTCAACAAGTACCGCCCGGACGACGAAGTCGCCATCGAACTGCTCAAGGTCGACAACCACGACGTGCGCCGGCGGCAGATCGCCAAGCTTCAAAAGCTCAAGGCCGAGCGCGATCAAGCGGCGGTCAGCGCCGCGCTCGATGCGCTGACCGAGGGGGCACGCGGCAACGGCAACCTGCTCGAGCTCAGCATCAAGGCGGCCCGCGTCGGGGCAACGGTCGGCGAGATCTCGGCCTCCATGGAGAAGGTGTTCGGACGCCACGTTGCGGAAAGCCGTGCCGTTTCTGGGGTTTACCGGTCGGAGGCTGGTACCATGAGCGAGGAGACGCAGCGTGTCCTGGCGATGGCGGCGCAGTTCGAAAAGGACGAAGGGCGCCGGCCGCGCATCCTGGTCGCCAAGATGGGCCAGGACGGGCACGACCGCGGACAGAAGGTGATCGCCGCCGCCTTCGCCGATCTCGGCTTCGACGTCGACATCGGGCCGTTGTTCGCCACGCCGCGGGAGGTCGCGCGCCAGGCGGTCGAGAACGACGTGCACATCATTGGCATATCCACTCTCGCCGGCAGCCACCTCACGCTGGTGCCAGAGCTCAAGCTGGCGCTCGCCGAGGACGGACGCGACGACATTATGATCGTCGTCGGCGGCGTTATCCCGCCGGCCGACCACGGCGCCCTGATCGACGCCGGTGCCGTGGCCGTGTTTGGACCCGGCACGAACATTCCCCAGTCGGCCGCCGACCTACTCGGCAAGCTCAACGACAAGCTCGGTCATGGCCCCAAGCGAGCGGCCGGACAGGGCAAAGGTTGATGGACCAACCAGTGGCTTTCGTCCGGATCGGTTGCAGCAGCCCTGCGCCGCAAGGGTCACAGGCGAGCAACACCAGCTCCACAATGTGGCGCTGACCGCGCGAAGGGCGGCGTTTTGCCTCGCTGGCGACACCCGAACTTTTGATAATCAGCGCCTCCGTTGTTCGCGGGGTGAGGGCTCCATACCGTCTGTTTTCGACATTGGGCGTGCACGCTAGATGCGCGGCCCGGTTGGCAACCGTCGCTTAAGGCATTGGAGCGCAAGTAGGGAGTTGAGGCGCAATTGCCCCCCAGCGCGTGAGGCCGAGCACACGGCAGAGGTCTAGATGCAGGTCGAGATCAGCGAAACGGCGCGGGGTTCCAGCCGATCCGCGTCTGTTGTGACGGGCACGGCACTTGTGCGCGGCGGGCTCCTGTTCCTGCTCTGTCACGTGCTGTTCATCGGCCTCGGCATGCTCGCCTATTTCGCCGACTGAACCTCGCCATCAGCGGCACGCGGCAGACCATGCCTGCCGCGCCGGCCCTAACAATAGTCCCAGTACCCTCTGGTATGGGCCCGGTCGGCCCAGTACCAGCACAGGTCGGGACGCGGCGACGGTGGCGGCACTCCGGCGACGGCAGCGGCGATAATCGTCCCGATGACGATGCCTGCGACGATGCTGCCGTAGTGCGGCCGGCGCACCCAGGGCCGGTAAGGTCGCACCACGATGACGTTGCGCGGGACCCGTCTCACGATCACGTCCACAAGCTCGACAGCGCTCGCCATGGACCACACCCCGGGTTTCCTGGCCGATGCGTAGACGGCGGCCTGGCCGGCGGTCGGACTGAGCGCGAGAATCATGGCCCCGAGGACGACCGCACCGATTGGCAACTTGCGCATGCAGCGAACCCCATTCCCATCATCCGTGGGCAATTGAAGCGACATAATCCTGTCGATTTTTGCCCACTGCCCTGCGGAGATTATCCCGCGCACGTGCCATGCGCCGGTTGCGGGCTGCGGGCATTGATCTCTGTCAAGGCTCTTGCGCGCAGCAGAATTGTCTGCTCACTGCCGGTTGCGCGACGGGGAGGAGGTCGATGGGCAAAGCCAAGGTTTTCGTCTTTGCGCCGGACCGGCCGGACCGGGTCGGCGACACGCTCGACAGGCTGGTGGCCGCCGGCTGCGAGATCATCCAGGGGTCGGCGTCCTGGGATACGCCGCAGGGCAACAGCGAGAGCGAGATGGTCACCATGGCCCGCGGCGCCGACGCGCTGATGGGCACTTCCATCCGCTCGAGCCCCATCACCCGGCGCATCATGGAGGCCTCTGACCGGCTTCGCATCGTGGCCAAGTACACGATCGGTGTCGACGACGTCGACGTCGCGGCCGCGACCGACCTCGGCATCATCGTCACTCACGCGCCAACCGAGGCCAACTGGGGCGGCGTCGCCGAGGGCACGGTGGCCATGATGCTGACGCTGCTCAAGAAGGTCCGGGAACGCGATCGGGCCATGAAGGAAGGCAAGTGGCGGGATCCGGCGCTGCAGGGGACCTATCTCGGCAGCCGCCTGCAGGACGGCGCCAAAGGTATCACCGTCGGCATAGTCGGATTGGGTCGCATCGGACGGCGGCTTGCCGAGCTGCTTCAGCCCTGGCGCGTGCGCATTCTCGCCTGCGACCCCTATGTCGAACGCGCGCGCTTCACGTTGCACAATGTCATCGAGTGCGATCTCGACACGCTGCTTGCGCAGTCGGACGTGGTGACCCTGCACGTCACGCTCAATGAGAGCACGCGGCGGCTGATTGACAGGCGTGCGCTCGCCAAAATGAGGCCGACGGCGGTCCTGATCAACACCTCCCGCGGGGCCGTCGTCGACGAAGCGGCACTTGTCGAGGCGCTCGAGAAGGGCCAGATCGCCGGGGCCGCCCTCGATGTCTTCGAGCAGGAACCGCTCGCCCCCGCCTCGCCGCTTCGCCGGCTCGGCGACAAGGTGCTGCTGTCGGCCCATATGGTGACCGCCAACCGGGAAAGCGGCATCAGGCCGGGTGCGATCATGGCCGCCAAGTGTGTGGAGGCTGCGCTCAGGGGCGAGCTGCCGGACTCCATCGTCAACCCCGAGGTGCTGCCCCGCTGGCAGCAGCGCTTCATCCGCAAAGCGCTGATCGGTTAGGCTGGCGCGAGGGGCCTCGCCTCGCCTAATCTGCGCCCGAAACGGAGTCGCGTCGCGCTTTTGCGATCGTCCTTCCGTCACGGATCGGCAAATGGAGCGAGCCATGCAACTGCTGGGTAACTCATCCATGCTGGAGTACGCTGCGATCGGCGCGGCGCTGCTGATCTCGGCGACCGCTGTCTACCTGTGGACGTCACGCGGCCAGCTCTACCGCCAGCTTGCCGAGCGCCAGCGCATGATCCTCGACACCGCCGCAGGCTCGGGGCTGCTCGGACCGGCTCCCGCCGCGCTGCCCTCCTTCGAGGAGTACATCGCCGTCGTTCCCAACATCCTGCCGGTGGACACCCTTGAACGCATCGTGGCGGAGACTGAAACCTTGGTGGCGACCGAGCGCACCTACCTGCCGACCCACAAGCAGGGCGGCACCGTCGCCTATGAGACGCTGTGCCAGTCCGCCCCGAGTGTGGTGGCGCTCTATCTGTCGCCGGCCATGCACGATGTCATTTCGAGAATCGTGGGAGCGCGCGTGATGCCGACGCCGCTGCATGACCAGAGCTCCTGCTCGGTGCTGTTCTACGAGCGCCCTGGAGATCACATCGGCTGGCACTACGACCACAACTTCTACAAGGGGCGCCACTTCACCGTGCTGATCCCGCTCGTAAATCGCGGACACGACGCTGATGGACTGTCGGCTGCCAAACTGATGGCCAAGGTCGGCCGCGAGGAGCGCACCATACCGACTCCGCCCAATCATATGATTGTGTTCGAGGGCAACAAGATCGTGCACAAGGTGACGCCGATCCGCGACGGCGAGCGGCGGGTCGTGCTCAGCATGACGTTCTGCACCGACCCCAGGAACTCGCTGGTGCAGGGCATCGCACGGCGCATCAAGGATACTGCCTTCTTCGGCATCCGTGCGTTGTGGACCTGAGCTCGACGCGCTACTTGGGCGGCGGGTAACGCCAGTACTCCCCCTTGTCTGTCCTCACGAGCTGCAGGCTCGGCAGATACTTGCCGAGCGGGCGCGCTCCCGAACGGATCAGGGTCTGGATGTCCCCGAGCAGCATGGGCTGCTCAGCGTAGACCGAATGATTGAGCGAGAATACGGCGGTGCTCGTCGCCGTGATGTCGATGGTGTCGACGCCCGGCACGATTACCGGTCCGGAGGCGGGCACGTCGCCCGCGCGCGGCACGCCTCCCCAGAACTGGCGCGAGACTTCGAGGGCGCGATCGTTGGATGCGGCGAGCAGGGTGATTCCGCGGCTCACTCCCTGGATCTCCTTGGCCACGAACTCGAAGGTATCGCGATCGACGTCTGGCGCAGCGAGGATCACCTCGTTGATCACGACGTCGGAAGGAGCCGTGCGTTTGATGTCGCGCAGCACGGCCAGCAGCAGTTGGTTGCCCATACTGTGGGCGATGAGGCTCACCGACTTGGCGCCCGTCTCGCGCGTGACCAGCTCGAGAAACCGTCGGAAATAGGGCTCGGCTTGGCCGGTGCTCTCGCGATCGTAGCTGTAGTCCTGCAATCCAAGCTGGCCGCTTGAGGGCCAACTGTACAGGAAGGGGGCCCCGTCGAACTTGAGATCGTAAGCGATCTGCGCGGTGCGGAACAGCGCATTGTCGAAGGAGGTGTTGAAGCCATGGACGAAGACGATCGCGTGGTCCTTGTAGCTTTGCGATGCGCGCAGCCGCTCGCGGACCATCTCCAGGAACTCACTCTCGGTGACAGCGCGCACCTCCTTCAGCGTGAAATGCTTGTTGGGGTCTTCGCGCTCCCGGAACAGCACGATGCTGGTGAAGGGCAGGTGGTAGACCCAGGGGCGCTCGACCTGCGGAACCTGGTGGGATTTCGGCACGGTGACGAGCGCGCGGCCGAGCTCCAGCCGCTTGGCACGTCCGCTGCCATAACTCGCCCTGGTAGCGTGCGGCTCGGCAACCCGATCCGTACCGTAGTACACGGGCACGACGTCCCACGGTTCGGAGGACGTTTCGGACTTCGCGCCTGATGCCTGTCCCAATGGCGGTACGCCGCCGAACGGCACCAGTCGCTCGCCCGTCTTCGGGTCGGGCGGCCGTTCGCTCCGCAACGGCCGCGTCTGAGATTCCAGCGCCGTCAGGCGACCCGGCTCAGACGCCGGCGGCGGCGCAGCCGACCGCTCGGCCTCGTCCTTGGCGGCGGGCGGCACCGGCATCGCCTTTGGGGCCGGCGGCAGCGCCGGGGCGGGCCCGCTCGGAGGGCTCGGCATGGCTCTCGGCGCAATCAGGCCGGTGGACGGTTGCGGGGGCAAGGCCGGTGAGGCGTCCCCGCGCGGCGCGCCGCCGGAGGGTGGGGCGGCGGCAGGAGCTGGCGGCGCTGGTGGCGGTGCCGCGGCGACCCGGGGCGGGGCGGCGGGTGCAGAAGGCATTGCGGCGGGGGGCGCCGGTCTGGCCGCCATCCGCGGCGCAGGCGCGCCTGCAACCGGTTGATCGGACGACTGCGGCGGCTTGGCCGATGCGACACCCGCTGGCGGGGGCGGCGGCGGTGGGGGTCGGCGTCCGAGGACGACCGTGACTCGGGACGAGGAACTGCTGCGCAAGCGTACCAGCTCGACCCTTGCGCCCGGCGCGAGCGGCCCGAGGGCCGCCTCGAATTCTTCCCTGTTGATAATGGCGCGGCCATTGACGCTGACCACCACGTCACCGGTTCTCAGATCGGCTCTCGAGGCCGGGCTCCCCTTCTCGACCTCGACGACAAGCGCTCCGAACTGCACACCGAGCTTGCGCGCAGTGGCAAGCGCGGGGGTGACCGTCTCCACCCTCAGACCAAGCCAGCCGCGCTCTTGCGCTCGCGCGTCATGGGCAAGGCAAGCCGCGGTCAATGCCAGCGCGACCACAACGATCGCCTTCAACGCGCGCATGGGTATGCCCCTTGTGACGACAGGCCGTGCTAAAGAGTCTAGCCACTCGCAACCGTCGCCAGCAAGCAGGCGCGGCTGAGGGTACCGGCCGGTTCCGCTCGAAGACCCTGCCGGCGCGTGCCTGCCAAGCTCATATGGCGAATGGATGACGCTGCTCCGCTCGACCTCCCCCGACCAGGCGCGCATGCCACGCCTCGCGGCAGTGCTGTCGCTGGTCGCCTCGATGTCGCTGACCGGGGCCAACGTGCCGTTCGGCAAGGCGGTGATGGCGGAGATGCCGGTCGAGGTGTTTCTCGTCTTCCGCTTTGCCGTCGCCAGTCTGGCGCTGGCGGTGCTGGTGCGGGGGGAGCCTGGGCCGCTGCTCAGAACCATGTCACGGCGGCAGACGGTCAGCCTGGTGCTGCTCGGCTTCGTCGGCTCGGTGTTGTTCACCTTCTTCCTGCTCGAGGGCGTCAAATGCACCTCCGGAGCCGACGCCGGCATCATCACCGCGACGCTGCCGGCGGTCGTCGCCCTTCTCGGGCTGTTCGTGCTCGGCCAGCGACTGGCAGCAAACCAGTTCGCGATGGTCGCGCTTGCGGTTGCCGGCATCCTGATCATGCAACCGGCCTCGGCGGCAGCGGGCACGGGCGCGCTGATCGGCAACCTGCTGGTCGGCGTCGCCGTCTTGTGCGAGGCGACGTTTGTGTTGCTGTCTCAGGGCATGAGCGCAGTCTACAAGCCGATCCGGCTGTCACTCGGCGTGTCGGTGGTGAGCCTCCTGGCGAGTGTGCCGTTCGCCGCCACGGCTCTGCTCGACTTCGACTGGGCCTCGGTTTCTTTCGGCATCTGGGGGCTCGCCACCTGGTACGCACTGTCGGCCAGCGCCCTTTGCACCATATTGTGGTACCGCGGCGCCGCCCACGTCGAGACTTGGATGGCGGGTCTGGCGACTGCCGCGCTGCCGGTTTCCGCGCTTGCGGTTTCTGCGCTGTTCCTCGGCGAAGAGATCGGCATCGTGCGAATGCTCGGCGCCGCGTTCGTCATATCGGCGATCGCGCTCGGTGCGCTGGCGCCAGGCAGGCTGGAGCAGGGGAGGTCATGAAGCTTTAAGAGGCAATGCGCGACCACCATCCCACTCTGCTGATCACCGGTTTCGGACCGTTTCCGGGCTACCCGCAGAATGCATCGGGCCTGCTTGCACAGGCGGTCGCGGATAGGGCTGCGCGCTGCCTGCCGGGCTGTCGGGTTCGAGTGGCGATACTGCCCACCGAGTGGATCGCCGGACCTCAGCAACTGGCGCAGCTTGATGCCGAATTTCGTCCGGCGATCGCCGTACATTTTGGCATTTCGCGACGTGCGCGCGGCTTTGTCATCGAGTGCCGGGCTCGCAACATCGCGGCGCGCATGGCCGATGCCGTCGGCGCCTTGCCGCCCGGTGGCTGCATCGCTCCCAATGGGCCCGAGACGCTGTCGAGCACGCTTCCCGCCGCCCGCATCCTGGTGCGTCTGCGGCGTCTTGGCGTGCCGGCTGCACTGTCGCAGGACGCCGGCAGCTACCTTTGCAACGCCATCCTCTACCATTCGCTGGCAGCCGCGCGGAAGGATGCCTCCCGGCGCGGATTCATTCATGTACCGCCGGGGCTCCTGAACGGCATGGCTCACTGCCAACTCGATTGGGACGGTGCGCTGGCTGGAGGACTTGAGATCGTCCGCGCCTGTCTCGGCTGGCGGCACGCTAGGCGGCAACGCTCCTAAGCGCCGTCATCAGAGCAGCGCTGGGCCGGATCTCGCCAACGGTGAGGCCGCGCCAGTTCCTCATCACTCCGCTCGGCACAAGCGATACCGCCTTCGGAATGAAGTGCGCGACCAGATGCGCTACCAGCGCCTCGGCGGCGCGCTTGGCGCCATCGTCGATCTTGAGCGCGATGCCGAGCCCCAGCTTCGGTACGGCGGCGCAATACACTCCCTCCGCGCCGGTCTTCATCAGGACTTCTTCCGGCAACCGGCGCATCGCCTCGGTATCGAGCCGACCCTCGCCTGCGACCAGGTCGGGCGCCTGCCAGCAGGCGGTCATTATGCGTTCGGCAGCAACCCGATGGGGAGCAGCGGCCCCCTCGCCCACCGCGAACTGTGCAAAGGCGCGTGCCAGGTCGCGGACCGGCACCGCCCAGTTTGGCGCCGAGCACCCGTCCACGGCGAGGACGCTTGCGCCAAGCTCACGGCCGAGCAGATCCTCCAGGGTCCGGCGAATTCTCACTTGCACCGGGTGCTCGGGCTGCCAATAGCCGTCCGGTGCCTCGCCACAATGGACGGCCGTAGCCAGCATTCCTGCGTGCTTGCCCGAACAGTTGTTGTGGAGCGCGGTCGGCCGCCGCCCGGCGTGGTAGAGCTCACGGTCGGCACTCACCTCGGAGGGAGGATGCGCGCCGCAGGCAAGAGCGGCGACGTCGAGACCGGCGCGGGCAAGCATCGAGGCGGCGAGCGCGACGTGCTGTTCGCTGCCGGCGTGCGAGGCGCAGGCAAGGGCGATCTCGGCAGCGCCAAACCCGAAGCGATCGGCTGCGCCCGTCTCGATCAGCGGCAAGCACTGCAGCGGCTTTATGGCGGAGCGCGGGAACACGGGACGGCCGGTATCGCCGAGCTCGAGAACGGCCTCTCCCGAGGCACGAACGATAGCGACGGCGCCCCTGTGGAAACTTTCTGTCAGCGCTCCCCGCCTGACCTCGACAACAACTGGATTGGCCACCCCGCCCTCGCAGATCGCCCGTCGGTCCCTTCCGGCTCAGTTGGTGCTGAGGGGCGCCTGTACGGTCGCGTCAGGTTTGAAGAATACGTCCACCCGCATGCCGGGCAGCAGCGGCGAGTTCTCCTCCAGATCGATCAGCACCTCGAGCACGTCGAGATCGTTGGGCCGACGCGGACCGCGCTTGCTGAGGCGCGGTGTGCCGAGCGCCTGCCCCATGCGCTCGATGCGGCCGCCGAATTCGCGCCCGGGGAAGGCATCGGAGCGCACCACCACTGCCTGGCCGGCCCGGATCTTGCTCACGTCCCGTTCCTCCACCTCGGCCAGCACGCGCAACGAGGAGACATCGCCGAACACGATCAACGGCTCCTCCGACGCGGGCGAAATGGTCTCGCCGATCCGGGCCAGAACCTGCAGCACTGTACCGTCGGTGGGGGCACGAATGCGCGTACGCTCGATCGCCACCATGACCAGGGACAGCTCTGCGCGGGCGGTCGCCAGCGCCGCCTCGAGCCGCGTCTGCAACGGCATTCCCGGGGTCTGCTGGACACGGCGCAGGTTGGCACGGTCCTGTTCGAGCTTCTCCGCCGACTCAGTGACCAGATTGCGCGTCCTGGTCACCTCCTGCAGCGACCCCTTGCCCTTGCGGTAGGCCGTTAGGGTCCGGTCGAACTCGAGCCGAGCCGTATGAAGCGCGCTCTCGGAGGCGGCGACCGCGTCTTCGGCCGCGCGTCGCTCCTGCGCGAGTTTGGCCACGGTCTCGGTATCGCGCTCGCGGCGGCGGACGGCCGCCTCGGCTTCGGCCGCCAACAGGCGCGCCTGGGGCTCGTCGTCCTGCAGGCGCACGAGCAGATCGCCGGCAGAGACGCGATCGTTCATGCGCACGAGGACCTCGGCGATCTTGCCGGGCGACTGCGAGCCGATCCGGATTTCACCACTTTTCGGCTCTACCCGCCCCGGCGCTGAGGCCACCCACTTTTGCGGCAGCGGACGCTCCTCGGGCAGGGTCGCGGCCGGCTCGGTTTTGGGAGCGGAAACCGCCCTCATCTGCGAAGCGCGCAAGGCCGACCAATGCTGGACGGCAAACCCGACCGCGGTGGCAAGCAGCGCAGCAATGACTAGGCTCGAGACGGTCGAGTTGATCCTAAGCATGGGCCTTGCGCTTCCTGGCCAGGTCGTAGAAGGCGACGTTGCGGCGCGCTTCCGCCCGGCGCTCCTCGCTGGTGATGCGCCCATCCTCGATACGTATGATCCGGTCGGCGTAGGCGAGCGTGCGCGGATCGTGCGTCACGGCCAGAACGGCGCGACTCTTATCCTGGGCGATTTCGGCGAGTAATGCCATCACCGCATGCCCGTTCTCGCTATCGAGCGCAGCGGTGGGCTCGTCCGCCAGGATGACCGCCGGGGAACCGGCCAAGGCACGCGCAACAGCGACGCGCTGCTGCTCGCCGCCGCTCAGATTGCCGGGAAAGCTGGTGAGCTTGGAGGCGAGACCCACTTGCTTCAGGGCCGCTTCGGCCTTGGCAATGGTCTCGGACTTGCTTTCCCCACGCACGTCGAGCGCGATCCTGACGTTCTCGAGCGCGGTGAGCGTCGGAAAGAGATTATAGGACTGGAACACGAACCCGATATAGCGGCGGCGCAGATCGGCCAGCGCCTCGGGGCCCAGCCCGTCGACGCGGTTGCCGGCGATCTCCAGCGTGCCGGAGGTGGGCGAGAGAATGCAGCCGAGGATGGAGAGCAGCGTGGTCTTGCCGCTGCCGGAGGGCCCCATCAGCAGCGTCATCTCCCCGGTGCGCAGCGTCAGGCTGACCCCTTTCAGGGCGCACACCTTATTGGCGCCCTGCCCCAGCTCCTTGACGATGTCGCGGGCCTCGAGAACGACGGAACCGGTCATTTGTTGAACACCATCGCTGGGTCCATCCTGGTCACCTTGATGATTGCGGACACCGCGGAGATGGCGCACATGCCCACCGTGATGAGAAACAGTGCGGCGGCGAGTTCCGGTGTCATGAGAATGGGCAGAGCGGTGGCCTCACTGAAGGCGACGACGGTGAGCGCAATAGCCATACCGAGAATGTAGCCGAACACAGCGCTCAAGCCTGCCTGCATGAGGATCACGCGGTGAATGTAGCCGGCAGAGGAGCCAAGTGCGCGAAGCGTGGCGAACTCGCTCAAGTGGTCCTTCGTGCTCGAGTACAGCGTCTGGGCGACGATCACCGTGCCAACCAGGAGGCCGAGTGCCGCGCCTCCGATCAGGGCGACACCGGCACCGGTCGAATAGAGCCACTGGTCGAGGTTGCGGTCGAGGAACTCCGCTTTGGTCAACACCTCGCTGTTGGGCAGCTCCTTCCTGAGCGCAGCGCGCACGCTCTCGAGCGGCGCGCCGGGGGTGAGCTGGATGAGCAGGAAGGAGGCGCTGTCGGCGGGAACACCGAGCAACGTACGTGCCCGATTGAGGGTGGTGAATACATAAGGTGACATGGTGAACGAGCGGATACCCTCGGTCAGCGCACCTATCCGTACACGACCCTTTTCGATCTGCGCGGTGTCGCCGAGACCGGTGACGCCGAGATCGGTCAAATAGCTGCGATCAACGGCCACGGTGTCGGGTGCACCCAGCGCTCGGATGCTGCCTTCGGCGATATTCCACGGGCGCAGGCCGTTGTCCTCCGGATTGGTGCCAATCAGCACGGCGCTGGTGCTGCCGCCCTCGGGCTTGCGCCACTCGACAAACGAAACCAGGATGGGGATCGCCGCCGCCACACCCGGCACCGCCAACGCCGCGTGCCGCTCGCGCGACGTCAGCAACACCCCGCCCTCCTCGAAGCTTTTGGCACCATACGCGGTGACCCAGATATCCGCTCGCGCATTGTCGACCATGCCGACGATCATTTTCCGGGCGCCGAAATAGAGCCCGAGTTGGACTGCCACCAGCACGATCGAGAATAGGATCCCAACCAGCGTGACCGCCAGTCGCACGCGATCGTGGAACAGATTGCGAATAGCAAGCGTCAAGATCATCGGAAATGCCGATAGTGCCTTCTGATTGGCCCGCTTGGAGGTAGTGCTGACCCCGGTTTCTATGCGGATAGGTCAAATATGTGGCAAAGGACAGCCAAACCTCAGGTGTCGTTAACTTCGACACCATCGGTCTGCCATGGTTTACCGTATATAGGGGGTTGCAGCGCCCCTGACCACTGGCGAGGCTGCGACCCATTAAGCGTGTCGCCGAGGTAAATTGCATCATCATGTTATCTTGGCGAAATAACAAGGACCCGGCCCCGCCCAGGGGCCAAGGAGGCGCGGCTGGTGCCCGGATCCCCGGAGGGGCCCAAGTAGTTGTCCCATGAGACCATTTGGTGGAGCGGTCATGCGCGTGAGAGGCATGCACACGAGATCGTTACCAGCACTGGCGGCGGGGCTTGCCGCGGTAGCCGTCAACGCCGTGCTCTGCGCATCAGCCTACGCACAAACGAAATCGCCGACGCCACCACCGGTTGCGCCGTCACTGCCTACCTATGAGGGCGTCTGGTACGACGACACCGGGCAGGGCGCCGTCGAAATCGCCCCCTGTGGGGACAGGCTGTGCGGTCGCATCGTATGGCTGCGATCCCCCACGGATGCCGCCGGCCGCCCGCTGGTCGACGATCTGAATCCCGACCCTGCACGCCGCGGGCAGCCGATCTGCGGCCTCTACGTAATCGGCGAACTGAAGCGCCAGCGCGACGGTTCCTGGGACCAGGGCTGGATCTACGATCCCAAGGTGGGCAAAGCCTACGACGTGGAGCTCAGGCTGCGCGCCGCCGATACGCTGCAGGTCACCGGATATCTCGGCGTCAAGTTTCTGAGCGAAACCCTGATCTGGAAGCGAGCACCCGACAACCTCAAACGATGCGACATCCAGGCCCGCCTCTAGGGCTTCGAAACGGTTCCAAGCGCTTCGACGAGCATCACGTCTGAGCCGGCCGCCGCTCCGCTGTCGCGACCGCGACATAGCAGCCCAGCGCCAAGGCGAGTGCTGCGAGATAGGGGGCCTCGAGCTCGAGCACGGCGCCGAACAGGAGCCACGACAGGGCACCCACGACGATGGCGGCCGTTGCCGCCAGGGCACCTCCGAATCGGGTGAACATCCTTGTAGACGCTGCCGGCCGTTCCGACGATCGCCTCCGCGCCGAAGAAGGTAGCATAAACGGAAAACGCAACCAGGCCGACACCGAGCGTGCGGCCGGCGACCACGAAATCGGTATTCGTTTTAATGCGCCGGGAAACCCAAACGCCGATGGCGAACTGAACAAGGACGTACCCGATCACCCCCACCATCACCAAATCCATGGCTATCCCCCGATCTTGCCGAGCCCATGTCGAGCCGCCCGCGTGCCCATTGAGCAAAGCACCCGCGGGTCTGCGAGACTTGAACTGCCACGCCATCCGCCAAATTGCCATTATATACTCCAGGGAGAGAGAAGGTGCGTCTCAATAGGGACACGCAGTGCAGTCGTTAGAGAGAGGGAGCGTCCCCCGAAACGCTTGCCAGGCGCCAAGTCGGAGGCAGTGAGGCAAAGGTCAGCGGCGTGTTGAAATCGATTCTGCGACCGGCGGTCACCGGCCTGACAATCCTGGCCCTTGTTGCGCCGCCGCTGGGCCTGGTCGCGGCGCGGACGATCTCGCGCGCGGAATACGAAGCCTGCCAGGCGCGGGACGAGCCAGCCTTTCGGGCGGCGATCGAGGCTCTCACCCACAAGGCGCTGCAGGATGGGCTGGCCAAGGTCGACTATGCCGCCGTGATTGCCGCGGAATGGCGGCGGGCCGACCTCGACCAGGTCATCGACAAGCAGGTCGACATCGCGATCGGCGAGGTACGCGAGGAGACGAGCTGGGGCACCTTGCTCAATTCGCTCGCGTCGCGCGAAAAGGCGCAGGAGCTTGCCGCCGCAGCGGCCGAGCGCGTCTACCGGTCCGAGCCGATGAAGGGGGCGCTGGAAGTCATGGCCGTCGCCGTCGGCAGGGAAGTCGGCCGCACACTCGAGCTGTCGACGCTTGATGCGGCAGAACCCGCGCTGCAGTGCCTTGAGGCGTTTCTCGGCCCCCGCTACGGTTCGACGGTTGCGCGCGTTGTCGCCACCGATGCAGCGAAGGAGTTCCAGATCGATCCTGCCAAGGGCGGAGCGAGCGTATCGACCGGCGCCGTGCTCGTCGAAGGACGCGAGGCGATCGCAGGAGCGGCCGTGCTGCTGGTGCGACGCCAGCTTTCGGCGATGGCGGCGCGTATCGGCCAGCGCCTCGTCGGCTCGATCCTGAGCCGGCTCGTCTCGGTGGTCGCCGGCGGCGTCGGTCTCGCACTCATCGCCAAGGACATTTGGGAATTCAGGCACGGCGTCCTCCCGATCATCGCCGAGGAGATGAAATCCCGCACGACGAAGGACCGGGTGCGGGACGAACTGGCGAAGTCCATCTCCGAACAGATCAGCGAGCATTCGCGCGAGATTTCTGTGGCTACCGCCGACCGCATCGTCGAGATCTGGCGGGAGTTCCGCCGCGGACACGCGAAGGTGCTCGATCTCGCCGAGCGGCATCAGGAGTTTAAGCGCTTCCTCGATGCGCTCACCGCCGCCGATCTGGCGCGTCTCGATGAGGTGGTCGCCCTCGTGCTCGCAGCCGAAGGCGAGGAAGGGCTGATGAAGCGGCTCCAGAATGGGACGCTGCAACAGGCGGTTACCCGGTTGCCTGAGGCCGGCATGGAGATCGCTCGCGACATTCGTTCGCTTGAGGCCGGGCTCGCCTGGACCGCGCTCGCCGGTCCCGCCCTGCCCAAGGTGGTCGAGCACGGGCTGCATAAGCGCGCCGCTGTGCAGGACTTCTCCAGATCCTCGCTCGAGAGGTTGCTCGCCATCGGCGACAGCCTGGCCATGGTGCGGCTCGCCGGCATCCAGCGCAGTGCGCGCGACCGCCTGCTCGAACTCGACAACGCCGAGCTCAGAGGGCTTGCGCGGGGGCTTGCCGAGCCAGAGCTCGAGGCGCTGTCGCGTTATCTCAGCGGCCTCGGTCCCGCCGCGGGACAGCGCCTGCTGCGGGCGGTTGCGCAGAATCCGGTCCGCATGCAGGTGCTCGCCTCGGCACGCGTGCGGGACGCCGTGCTCTCGAGCCCGGATCAGATGGCGGCGGTGGCAATGATGCTGCGCTCCGACAGCGGCTTTGATCCGTTCGCGATCCGGGACGACGTGATGCTCGTGTACGATGGGCGCGTCAGTCCGATCCTGCTGTGGGACAAGCACCCGTTTGCGGTTTCGGCCGCGGCCATCCTGCTGGTGTTTCTCCTCCTCGTGCTACGTCGACTACTGCTCGGGCCGCGTCGGGTGCGCACAACCTAGAACCGAGGTGAACGTCATGCGGCTCCTCACCACCGATACGATCAGCGATCGAGCGGTCCGCCAAGGCGAGCTGATCTACGCGACGGCGGTGAGCGGTGCCAACATCTTCCGCGACGTGCGCGAGGCGATCACCAACACGCTCGGCGGCCGCATGTCGCGCTATGAGAAGCTCCTCGACCTCACCATCGCACGTGCCCTCGAGCAGCTCGCCGAGCGGGCGCGCGACAAAGGCTACGACGGCGTGCTGGCCGTGCGCATCTCGCACCCGGAGATAACGGACGGCGCCATCGAGGTGGTGGTATGCGGTACAGGCTTCAACTATGCGCCGTCGCAGTCAGTCGGCACCGGAGGGCAGCCATGACAATCAGATCTCCATCGAAGTGGCGGCTCGACGGCGTTCGCGTGGTCCGCGCCGATGAGCTCGATATCAACACCCCGCAAACGCCCGGCATGAACCGGGCGGCTGCCATTACTCGTGCGCGGGCCGGTGCGGACAAGCTGTGGGCGGGTACTGTCGTGATCCACCCCGGAGCCAAGACCGGAGCTCATCATCACGGTCCGGTCGAGAGCGTGATCTACGTTGTGAGCGGGCGCGCCCGCATGCGATGGGGCGAGCGGCTTGAGTACATGGCCGAGGCCGGCCCGGGGGATTTCATCTACGTGCCCCCTTACGTGCCGCACCAGGAGATCAATGCGCTTGCGGGCGAGCCGCTCTCATGCGTGGTAGTGCGCAGCGGACAGGAGCCGGTCGTCGTCAACCTTGATCTGCCCGACGTCGAGGCGAATCCTGAAGAGGTGCACTGGGTGGACGACCTGCATTCGCCGCGACTCCCACAGTGACCTGCGGCCCGATGCCGCGCTGCGGGAATGTGTAGTTTGGTCGCGCGGCAGATCGTACTCTGGCAGCCGAGAGCGGTCCTTGGTGAGCTGGCGCCATGGCACCGCGAGACCCGCTACGACCGAACAGCTTCGACCGGGTGCAGCGCTATCGGCGAGAGATTCTCATGGCCGCGGCGCTGACGCTCGCGGCGCTCACCATTCTACTGGTGACGTTCAGCGGCTAGCGCTACGGCTCTGTGCACGCGCCAACATTCACTGCGCGGTCCATCCTCCGTCGATCGAATAGTTGGCGCCGGTGATTGAGGCGGCTGCCTCAGAGGCGAGGAACAGGGCCAGCGCCGCCACCTGTTCGACGGTGACGAACTGCCCGCTCGGTTGGCGCGACAGCACCTGGGCCTTGGCCTCTTCCAGGCTTATGCCCTGCGACTTGGCAAGGTCCGGGATCTGCTTTTCGACGAGGGGGGTCCACACGAAGCCGGGCGAGATGGCATTGGCGGTAACGCCGTGCTGGGCGAGCTCGAGGGCCACAGTCTTGGTAAGGCCGGCAAGTCCGTGCTTGGCGGCGACGTAGGCCGCCTTGAACGGCGAGGCGGTGAGCGAGTGTGCGGAGCACATGTTGATGATGCGACCCCACTTGCGCCGCTTCATGCCCGGCACCGCGGCGCGGATCGCATGGAAGGCCGCCGACAGATTGATGGCGATGATCGCGTCCCACTTCTCGATGGGGAACTCCTCGATGGGCGCGACGTGCTGGATGCCGGCATTGTTCACCAGGATGTCGACAGCGCCGAAATCGGCTTCGGCCTTGGCCACCATGTCGGCGATCTGGTTGTGGCGCAGCATGTTGGCCGGATCGAAGGCCACGCGGGTGCCATGCCTTGCCACCTCGCGGATCGCCGTTTCGTTGTCCTTCTCGCTGCCGAGCCCATTCACCACGATATTGGCGCCGGCGCTGGCGAAGGCCTTGGCGATGGCAAGGCCGATGCCCGATGTCGAGCCGGTCACGATCGCCGTCTTGCCCTTGAGTTGCATTGGCTCTCTCCTCAGCAGTGCCAGGTGACGGTCATTCACCGCCCTTGAACCCGGACAATCGATAGAAACGGACTGTTCGCGCCTGTTCGGCGCCTGCCGGGATGTCCCTGCTGGCAAGTAGCTCGCTGCCGGCGAACCCTGCGAGCACGCGATCGACGTCGCGCCTCAAGGCGACCAAAAGCACCGGCTCCGGCGACCCCTTCGTGAAGGGACGTGTCAGCTCGTAGTGATCATGCGGGGCGCCTGAGCGCCAAGCCAGCACCGGTGTCGGCTCTCCACGCATGTAATACAGCAGCTCCGCTGTGAGCGCACGCTCATCCGTGATGACCGAACCGAACGGCATTCCGCGCGTGCGCGCGTTCTCGAGCTCGGCGCGCGCTTCGGCCGCAATCCGTTTCCACCCCAGCGTGCGGGCAAACGGATCGCCGGCCACCGGCAGCGTGAAGCGCCCGGCGTGAACGACGGCGAGGCCGAGCAGGACGAGAGCAGTTAGGTGCAGGGCAAACGACGCCTTGAGCCAGGTCGCGGCGCGATCGCGAAGCAGCGTTGCGGTCACCAGCAGGGTTGCCGAGATATAGGCGACGGCGGCCCAATTGGCATGGGCCCGCGACAAGAACGCCTGCACGGTGACGATGGCGAGTACGGGCACGGCGAAGCTGAGCAGCAGCCGGTCCTCGGATGCCATGGCCTCGCGCCAGGCTCTTGCCGTGATCCAGATGAGGGCGCCGAAAAGGATCGGGCCGAACACGCCGAACTGGGCACCTAGGAACTCGAGCGCCTTGCCCGGATTGAACAGCGATCCGCGCCAATTGGCATTGTCCGCAGTGTGGGAAATGGTAGCAAAGCCGTTGGCCACGTTCCACAGTATGTTGGGCGCAGCGAGCAGGGCAGCAACCGCGAGCGCAAGGTAGAGCCGGCGATCGCCGAGCAGGGGCCGACGCTCAGCCATCAGCGCAAGATACACGGCGGCACAGGGCAGGAAGAACAGCATCGCATACTTGGCGTTGAACCCGAGGCCGAGCGCGCCGCCAAGCAGAAGTGCGGGCCCAAGACGCGGAGACTCGAGGAGCACGATGAATGCATAGAGTGCCACCGCCCAGCACAGCAGCAGCGGCGCATCCGTCGACATGATGCCTGAGGAGACCGAGACGCCCGGAAGCGTCGCGTAAACCAGCGCCGACCAGAAGCCGACGCGCGCGTCGTAGAGGCGGGAGCCCAGCGCGAACAGCACGCCGGCCGTTGCCGTGTGCAGCACAGGCGAGGGCAAGCGGATGCAGAACTCGGATGAACCGCACGTAAGCTCAGCCAGCCCGATCAGCCAGGCGATCAGCGGCGGCTTCGAGTAATAGCCGAAAGCGGGCTCCCGGCTCCAGGTCCAGTACTGGGCCTCGTCGAAGAAGAGATCGGTCGCGTTGAGGTGGAGGATGAGGAGGCGCGCAAGGAGCAGCGCCGAGAGGCTGAAGCCGAGCCATAGTGCCCAGGGTCGCCGCTTGGCCTCGCCGGCCTCAGTGATGGCAACGGTCAACGGCTGTCTCCGATTATCCTCATAGCCGCGTCCTGCCGCGTCCTATCGTGCAGCTTGGCAAGCCGCTGCCCCCCTCGCCTGCCGGCGCATGACCGGCTGATTTACATGGTTGTGCGTGAAGCGGGAAGACTGATAGCCTGCACTGGGAGAACGCCCCATGGCAGGGCCGACGCGCGGCCGGAGCCTACACCCCATGCGCATTTCCGTCGTGCTTCCAGCCCTCAACGAGGCCGGCAACATCGGCCGACTAGTCGAGGAGATCTATGACGTGGTGCCGGCCGACGTGCTGAGCGAAGTGATTGTTGTCGACGACGGCAGCGACGATGCCACACCGAGCGAGGTGAAAGCCCTTATCGCGCGGGCCAGCCACCCGGGCCTGCGCTACCTGCGACATGGGCGGACCTGCGGGCAGAGCGCGGCTTTGCGTACGGGTATCCTCGCCGCAACATCGCCCGTTATCGCCAGCATGGACGGTGACGGGCAGAACGATCCGCGCGACATCGTACGCCTGCTCGAGCAGTTGGCGCCACCGGGCGCCAAGGGGCCGGCGCTGATCGGCGGCATCCGCGTCGCCCGCAAGGCTGCCGGCTCGAAACGGGTAGCTTCGCGAGCCGCCAACTGGATTCGCGACAAGGTGCTCAAGGACAACTGCCCGGACACGGGGTGCGGCATCAAGGTGTTTTGGCGCGAGGCCTTCTTGCGGCTGCCGTTTTTCACGAGTATGCACCGCTACCTGCCGGCGCTGTTCCAGACCTATGGGCACGAGGTCTCCTACTTGCCGGTCAACGATCGGCCAAGGCGTGCTGGCGTGTCGAAGTACAACAATCTCGGCCGTGCGCTGACCGGGCTCTACGACCTCGTGGGTGTGGTTTGGATCCGGCGTCGTACGCGTCTGCCGGTGATCGTGGAGGCGCAGCCGGAGGGCCATCACGTATCGGAGCTTGCCGGCCGCATGCGCAGTCGGAGCGCCGGCCAAAGCAAAAGCGCCGGAGATCACGTCTAGATCCCGCTTTCGCAGCGCGAGGCGGGCGCAGCAGTGAGGCGCCATGGAGTTCCTTGCTACGTTCTGGGCCAAGCTCGCCACCTGGTGGGTGAGCACACCGGACATTGAGAAGACCTGGCTTGCGATCGGCTTTGCGGCGCAGCTGATGTTCTCCATGCGCTTCATCGTGCAGTGGATCGCCAGCGAAAGGGCCAGGCAGTCGATCGTGCCGGAGACGTTCTGGTACTTCAGCTGCGCCGGCGGCGCCATGCTGTTCGCCTATGCGATCTACCGCATGGACCCCGTCTTCATCCTCGGCCAGGGGGCGGGCCTCTTCATCTATGCCCGCAATATCCACCTCATCTGGCGCACCCGCCTCAATGCCCAGTCGCGGCCGGCCGCTGGCGAGCCGGTGGCGTGAGGGGGGCAAGGGGCCGGCGCCCGACGCCTTGGCTTGCCTGGGCGTGGTATAGGGGCGGGGACGGGTGGCGAGATCAGCAAGCCTTGCAAGCGTGGCTGTGGCCTTCTTTTGCCGCTGTCTCGAGCCGGAGCAGCACCCGTGCGCTCCGCCACTCACACCCGCCACGCAACTGGCCGCCACCTCACAGTTACACCACACACGCAGCCGTGGCAGCTATGAGCTTAGCGCGCCGTCGCAGGTCTTGGGCGAGAACTGCCACGCCCTACCGTTGGGCTCCGGTATCTGCACGCCAAACAAGCCAGAAGGCATGTTATGTCGCGACCCACGCACCGCCTTCACAAGGGGGCGACATATGCTATAAGCCGGCACTGTGACGGACCGCGGCGCGCCGAAAGGAGCGTTCGAGTGCTCCCATGCGGCGGCCGGCTCCTCACGGGGCGCGCATTCCTGACCGCCGGTGCGGTCGGTGATGTTGACTGGTGACGCGGGGTGGAGCAGCCCGGTAGCTCGTCAGGCTCATAACCTGAAGGTCGTAGGTTCAAATCCTACCCCCGCAACCAAATTCTCTAGCAAAGTCAATGGTTTGCAATAAGGCGCCTCGGATCGATTTCCGAGGCGCTTTTTCGTGTCCGTCTGGTGTCCGGATTTGACCTATTTCAGAAACGCCCCGCACCCGCGCCTGGGGCGTTTGGATGTCAACTTCGCAAGACGTCCGTAAACGCGAATCCGTACCGGCCGGCGTAGGCTCGACGAGGAGCGCAGGCAAGTGCCGGCATACGACTGGATGATGTTCGCCCAGAGCGAATAAAGTGGCCGTACTTACGTGACCACCTGTGGTTCTAGTCTAGTGGGGCAGGTGAGGAAAGGGGGGCGCCCAAGCCCACCGAGCTGGGCGCCCGACACCGCTCACGATTAGACTAGATAATGCCGTGCTCCCTGAGCAGCTCATCCTTGTAGAGGGCGGAAAACAGGTCGGAGGCTAGATTGTAGGCCCCGCCCGACTTTCCGACCTTGGCTGGGTCGAACTGTACGCCGGTGATCATGGAGTAGAATGACTTCATGATGTCTGGCAGGTGCTCCTTCACGAACTCGTCGGGGTTCGTGATCCAAGTCACTTGGTCGTCCTTGACCCGCATCAGAGCTGTGAGGCCATATACAAGCGGGTAGATGAAGCCTTCACCGTACTTGTATTCACAAGGCTGCCTATAGAAGGGCGTCTTATACTTACCCTTTTGGACGCCGTCGATTTTCCCGAACTTGCCGCCAGCCCTGTTATAGGCCTCCGGCATGATGCGGTAGATCAGGTCAAACAACCTCGGCAGGTCCTTCATCTTGGCCAAAGCGCTCTTGACGGCGGGGTCCACGATCTGAATGATATTTCCTTTCACCTCTTGAGTAACGCCGTCCTCGTCCATCAGGTCGTCATAGATCTTCACACACTGACCCTTTGACGAGAAGATTACAGGCGGGTTACGTCGAACGGCTTCGGTGGCCTTCCGACCCAGCTTGGAGAGCGGGATTAGGCCGAGGGCAACGAGGTCCCGCACCCTGATGCGGCCGCCGTCGTTCGTCTTCCATTCCACTTGCCCGACGAGTTCGGGATCGAGATTCTCCTTGATCTCGTCATAATGGCCGAGCTTGTGTGCTCGGGTCTCAAGCGTGAGTTCCGCATTGTTATTCCGGGCCGCGTTGATCGTCAGAACTTTCTCGAGGAAGTACTCGTACCCCCCGGGTTCGTCGGCTGGGTAGATGATCTCGATGGGCATCATCACCTGGGGAATCGCCTCTTTATGTTCCCTGATCAGCGGCAGGTACTTCTCCCACGCCGCCTTAAGCTTTGCCCAGGTTTTGATATCTTTAATAGCCCTTTCGCCGGCTTCCTCCCCCTCCACCTTGGTGACCACAGTCTTGATGATGTGGCGACCGGCAGCCAGGGAGTTGTGACCTCCATCAAGTATGCCTTCGAGCTCAGGGTCCTCAAACGTAAGGCGGTGTCGGCCGCGCTCCAGCTCTTCAACCTCGCTTGCCGCGACCAGAATTCCCTTCGACATGAAGGGGAAAATCTCGGCCTCGGTCTCCATGCTCTCTTCGATATCGTCTGTAACCCGACCTGTCTTCGAAAGACGGGGGTTGGCCTCAAGGTTCGCTTCGGTGAGAAGGTCGACGAGGCTGGCCAAGCTCACCGTGCCCAACAGCTTGTTGAGGCGGTAGCACTGACGCGCCGGGTCTTGGATTTTTAGGATGACGGTTGACATAAAAAAACCTCTCTGCTTTGCAGCAGGAGGCTGGGTGGCGCGAAATGAGCGCGTTAAGCTTTCATCTCATCCGCCCAGCCGTCCGGCTAGGGTCTTACCGCCTTCCCGTCCGGGAAAGCTGCCCCTTCATACGAGCAGAGGCTCCAGATGTAAAGAGAAAAAATGCGATGACTACAGAAAAGTTGCTAGCGCATTTATCAGTAAATTGATTGTCTACAACTATTAGACGTGCTGCCGCGTACATCCGGTAGGGTGGCCCGACGGAGGCTGTCAAGCGGCAGGCCGCGAGATGGCGAGGAGTCGCCGTGTTTCAGCGATGATCGCATTAGCAGCAAGCGTCGTATCTTCTATCGTTGTGAACCTGCCGGGGGCGATTCGAAACGCACTGCGGGCCCTCGGCGTGTCTCCGAACATCGCAAGCAGGACGTGCGACGTTTCTACCTTATCCGTTGCGCAAGCGCTTGAGGCTGAAAAGCTGATGCGGTCGCGCAAGCTACGAATAAGCGCCAGCGGGTCCACTCCCTCGATCGAAAATGAAAGATTGTTGGGCAACCGCTCCACGGGATCGCCGTTGAGGCTAACGCCAGGCACGGCTGCTATCAGCCGATCTCGAAGAATCTGGCAGAGCGAGCGTAACTGGGCCGCATCACTCGCCCGCCGAGACCGCGCCAGCCAAAAGGCTTCGCCCATCCCCACAATGGCCGCGGTATTCAGCGTGCCCGGTCGTAACGCGCGTTCTTGCCCGCCGCCATACATCAATGGCGCGATACGCGCGCGAGGCCGGCGAGAGCGAATGTAGAGCGCGCCGATGCCTTTTGGCCCGTACGCCTTATGTGCCGACAAGCTCGCCAGGTGAACGTTGTCACGTTCGACGTCTACGTCGACATAGGCGATTACCTGCGCGAGATCGCTATGGAATAGCACACCGCGTGCTGCGCACAGAGCACCGATCGCTTTGATCGGTTGCAACGTACCGACCTCATTGTTTGCTCCCATAACAGAAACGAGAGCTGTTTGGTCGGTGATCGCATCGGCAATCGCGTCTGGGGAAACGCGGCCGTTCTCGTCGACTTTGATGTACGTGACCGACCACCCTTCGCGTTCTAGAGCACGGGCGGGCTCCAACACAGCCGGATGTTCAATCACGGTCGTAATCAGGTGCCGCTTATCAGGATGAGCACGGGCAACGCCAAGGATCGCCAGATTGTTGGCCTCGGTGCAGCTGCCGGTGAACACAATCTCCTGCGGTCGTGCACCGATCGTTTCGGCCACCTGTTCGCGCGCGCGGTCCACAGCAAGGGAGGCCAAATGGCCGTGGGTGTGCTCGATGCTCGATGGATTGCCGAACAATGCCTTCAGATAAGGCTCCATTGCTTCGAATACCGCCGGGTCGAGCGGGGTGGTCGCGTTATGATCAAGGTAGATCGTGGAGTTTTGGTCGCCATTCATGTTCAGACTCGTCGCTGTCAAGCTGCGTCGGGTACGAGTCGCAGAACATCGATCGGCGACTTCGCCCTGACAGATAGCGTCCCCACACCCCGATGTATGTGCCCACGGAATCGAGCCAGTAGAGCAGTATTGTCCAATGGTTGCTCTGGGGCTGGCCCCTCCTCAACCCAGCGAACCAAAGCGGCAAGCAGCGCCCCATACTCTCCGGTCAGCGTGTACGCATTGAATTCCGAGCCTTCCTCATCGGGAGGCGGAGCACCTCCTAGAGGCCCTTCCTCTAAGGACAGCATGACCGCGATCCTGCAAAGCAGATTTGGAGTAAGGCCTGTCCGCTGCCGCAACGATCGCAGCTTGCTGGTAGCCTCAGCCGAAATCCTAAGCTTGCTGTAGTGCACGGCGATCCTCTTCTGGCCTGTTCACCCGCCCGAAGTACCCCGGCGAAACGAGCGTCCGGCCGGTCTCTTGATCGTAATCGAGTCGGTAGGCATGCGAGACACTGTCGCCGAGAGCCCCGACGAGCGTTTCGTCGACCTCGGTGTCAGTGGACAACAAGATGACCTGATGACTAGCCGCGGGAAAATAGCGCTCGATGAGATTGGAGCGGTGATCTGAGTCCAGTCGCGCAAGCGGCGTATCGATTATCATCGGCAATGGCCGGCCACTGGTGCGGGCCAGCGCCCAGAGCATAGCAATCGCGTATACTTGCTTCTCACCCGCTGAAAGCGCGGCCTTCGGCAATTCGCACCCTTGGGCGTCTATCAGGGTTGCGGCGAAAGTCTGGGGGTCGATCCTCACGCCAGCGATCAGGTCGCCTTTGCGGGCAAGCTGATTGAATCGCCGGATGAATTCGCTATGCAGCTGCGCCAGCTTGTGATCAAGGAGTCTACGCTCATATTCGACGAGGGCCTGCGCAGCACGCGCGGCTAACGCGGCTCGATTCGTCGCGGCTACCGCACCCGCCTGTTCATCGAGGAAGCGACGTCGCTCCCGGTCAAGCGTGACTAGCTGGCCACGAATCTCCTTCAGCTCCGCCTGCTTGGCTTGAAGCGTAGTTTCCGTCGATCCAAGGCGTTGCTCGGCTAATCGGAGTTCGTCCAACAAAACTCCAGCCGCCGCATTGTCAGCACGTGCAAGCGCAGCTTCAAGCCTGCCCAACCGTCCGCCGAGCGCATCGAGTTCATTCAGTAGCGCTTTTGCACGTGGCCGAATTGCGGACTCAACCTCTGCCAGCCGCGCTAGCGCGGCTGCGCCATCCCCGACTTCCCGAAAGGCGGGGCTCGCTTTCCTGGCCGCCTTGGCGCCGTTCGACCTCTCGTCCAAGAAGCGGTCTAGATCGGACCAATGCTTTGCGGTCCAATTCGCTCGACGCTTCGGGTTTGCCGGCTTGTTTTTCCGCCAAGCAGAGAGCGCGCGCCGCAAAGCCTTTACCTCGCTTTGGGCATCTTTGTCCCCTCCTGCAGCCGTCAGCGCTCGCCGGAAGCTCATGACAAGGCGGGGCGCAAGGGTGAAGGGAAGCAGACCATTCGCAAGTTCGCGTAACTCGTGTTCGCAGCGCGAAATTGCTCGCCGAACCTCTTCACGTTCCCCTTCGAGGCGCCCCCTTTGCGCTGCCGCATCACCGCCTTCTGCGATGAACCGACGACGGATCTGTTCCGCCGCGCGCGCCTGGGACTCTCGTACCGCGATCAACTCGGCAAGTTCGTCAGCTAGAATGCTGGCTCGGCGTTCTAGCTGGGCGTGGTCCCGCATCACGCTCTCAAGCCGTTTCGTTGTGCTGGCCTCTTCGCCGCGATTGTGTCTGGCAAGGAAGAGTCCCAGATCAGTTCGAAGCCGGCCTACTAGCTCAATCCCAAGGAGGCCACGCACGGCCTCGGCAAGTTGCTCATTGTCCTCTTCACCGTCCGCAATTTCACGAATCTTCTCGCCGTCAAAGAAGAAGAGCTGCGAGACGCCAGGAGGAACTAGCTCTTGCAGGAAATAGTGCCATTCTTCTCGCGGAACAGCTGACACAGCTGCTCCATCTTTGTCGAGTAACAGGGTTTCGACGACGCTCTTCTCCCTGACAACCCACTCCCGGCGCACACGGTAGCGATGAACGACCCCTGCTTCGGCGTAGTCGAATTCCAGCCCGACCGCGGCAGAATGGACGCCTGATTTTCGGTGTACTCGCTCTCGAAGATAGGCATCGTACTCTGACTGAGCGACACGAGTGCCCAGTGCGCGACGACCGTAAAGTGCGAGCCGGACGGCCTCCAACAAGGTTGTCTTACCGGCGCCATTCTTTCCACCGATAAGGATAACAGGGCTTTCGGTTCCGCGCCGAGCTCGGGGAACGAGATCGATCTCGTTCGTGCCTGCATATAGTCCGAAGTCGACGAGTTCTATACTTCTCAAGATCATTGGCTTGTCCGCTCAGCCGACTCGTCTAGCAATGGCAACTTCGGTTCTAGTCCGAGCTCGCTCTCTTCGTATCGTGCATCAATCTCGGCACGACCAGCTCTCCGCGCCGCAACCAGTGTGTCCAAGTCGCGCCACTCTTGACGGAACAGATCTTCAATACGAGTGTGCACGGCATGTCTGCGCTTCAGACCGTGAGCCTCACGCTCGACATCGAGTAGGCGCACAACGAGCTCTGTCGGAACGTCATGAGCCCGGCAGACTTCATCAAGCAGACGTCCATCGTCCGCCGTGAAGCTCACTGCATCCTCTGTCACCCATTCGAGATCGCATCCGAGGACCTCACGCACAATTGCCGGGACGGAGTCGGCCCAGTCTCCTCGCTCTGTTCGCCAAAGACGCCGAATTTCGTGCAACTCAGCATCGCTGATAAGAATGGGAGCCTCCCCAGGAGGCGCATTGCGCTGAACCTCAAGTTGGGTGCGCAGGAGGCGGCGCAACAGCTCCTTGCAGAACTCCAGTTTGTACGGCCCCGGAACTGGATCATCAGTACCTCGGATAAAATTGACTTGACCGCTTCGTCTTCGCACTTCGCGATACTGGCGCTTCTTCTCCGGCGCTTGTGTCTCTGACAGCAGATCTCGAAATTCGAGTAGCGGCTCAAGCCATTCCTCGCCGGAATCTATCATTGCTTCCATGGAACGATCGCGCTCAACAACCGTGCAAACCCAACAGCCGAAACGCGAATTACCGCAACTCGGCGTAGTTTTGTCGACGACAAGCGGACATTCCCCTGCTTGAGCGTTCCGATACATCGCAACCAAATCGCGATTGTCGTTACCCCACGGCGACGGCGTCTGGAGTAAGTAAGTCCACACATCGTCCGTTGAGAGCCCTTCGATTGGGGCATAGACAAACGCATTCAACAGGGAGGAATGCCGTGAAAGCACCGATCCTTTAATCCGATGAAATGACATCACTTGCGCGCGCGTTGCGCTCTCGGCTGACCGTACACCGAGAACCATTACGACCTCGCCGAACTCGGCGACCCGCGCCTTGATGAAATCGTCGGCAGGTTGAATCTTAAGGCGTTCCGTGCACCATCGGAATCGGCGGGACGGCGCGGGATAGCCTCGTCCGATCAAATTGACCCAGAAACTACGATCGGTATTCGGCGAGACCTTCTCAGTTTTAATTGGCAAGCCCTGCGCCTCTGCAGCCGCTCGAATCCGCTCCAAGGTCACATCGATGTACCGAACGATGACGGGAGTCTCGACTAGAGTATCTGAACTGATCACATAAATTGGTTTTTGGCGCTTCTCGGATGGCAGGTCTCTCAGGGCGATCCACACCATCTGAAGCGCGCAGGTCGAGTCCTTACCGCCGCTGTACCCGACGACCCATGGCCGTCCGTCCGATAGGTAAACATCCCGGATTTCCTGATATCGCTCAGCAAGCGCTGACCCATCAAATATCGAGCGCATTGGCATCATTAGCTCGCAATTTGCAGTTTTGGGGTGGGGGATGGAGCGTGCAGTTTTTCAATGCGCGCCGCTTCCACCGAAAGCGGCAACCCCAACGCGCGGGTAACAACGTTACTGACTAAGACAACGTTATTCTTGGACTTATTGACCTTTCCGGCGATCAGTGCGCGGCCGTCCCACAGCTGGCGGTTGGCTCGGGACCAATCAATCTCGCGCAGCTTGGCAAGGCGTTTTACCCAATCCTTCGGCCGCGCCTTCATCAGCTGAGCGCCCGCGATTGCGATTGCTTGTATGGCGACACCGTGAGCATGGACATAGTCACGTCTAAGCTCGGCGGCCGCTATTTCCCGCGTTCCGACTCGCTGCCAGTCAGGCATGTTTCGGATCACCTCGTTCCAAAAGCTAACGGCGACCTCGCGATCGGCTTCCTCCACCTTTCCACCTGTCGCCTTACCGATCAGCTCGGCGGTGGCTTGGTGCAGGCTGCTCAACGTGAACAGCTTCAGGGACCGGTTCGAGATGCTTGTCTTTTCGAGATCCGTGAAATCCCGAAATAGGGGGATCGCATGCACGACATCCCGCGTTAGCTTCGCGAGCTCGTCACGGTGATTGTAGAGAAGCCTGATCGATTTCGTGGGTCGCACCGCGTGGATGTTGAGATCGGCGAACATTTGCTGCGATCGTTTCAGGCCACGATCCGCAAAGATCACAACTGAAATTGTCTCATCCCCAAGCAGTGGCCGCTCACGAATAGCCTCCTCAATCGCGGCACGGCGGTGCTGGCCGTCGTTGATCAGGATTGTTGCCGACATTGAAATCCGCAGCTTGCCCACGGCTCGCAGGGGGCCCTCAGGAGCTGCGGGATCAAATTCCATCTCTCCGTCAACCGATGCGCAGAGAGAAGAGAGAATGTACTCGGTTGCGTTTTCAATTATGTAGCGCGCAATTGCTGGAACGCGTGCTCGGTTCAAGACGCGCTGGGCGCGCAGCTCGGGTGGCACCGCCTCGTCGTCAAACCGGAAAAGCCTCGGCACCACTTTCAGTGGCACCATGACAACGTAGTAGGCTGTCCCAGCCTGAACACCGCGTATCGCTGTGAATTCGTGGCAGTTTGACTCCACCGGGGCCTCCGCAAATCACTTTTGGAAGTTTGCCGGTGTTTGGTTGGAAGTCAATTGCTCTTCAAGCGCGCGTTCACAAAAGATGTGCACGACAGCGCTGTCTGATCGGGAGCGCCATCGTGTACGGCGGACAGGACACTATGCGCGCCAGGCTATTGATAGTTGCCTGCACACACCGTCGTCCAGGCGGCATTATGCTCCTTCACCTGCCGGATCGTCTCCTCAGTGTCCTTGTTCGACCACCGGATCGGCTCGA
>Ga0073934_10000695_pt1 | contig 93049 bp, 83 predicted proteins | sample LarsenN4metaG_FD_76834 | JGI IMG/M metagenome (GOLD analysis project Ga0073934, IMG submission 76834) | Hot spring sediment bacterial and archeal communities from British Columbia, Canada, to study Microbial Dark Matter (Phase II) - Larsen... ...
AATTCCGAAAAGAAAAGCCCGCTTTTGGCCTTGATAAAGTCCGAGCCGACATTTTTGACAGGTTCTTTGGCAGTTTGCCTTTCCGCTCCGGTTCCCGCCTTCACTCAAGAGTTTCGGTCGGGCAGGCAAGGCGAGGCGGGCGGAAGGGGGGTGTGGGGGGAATTCCGCCCGCCGAGCCAAGAAAGTTCCGTTCGGATATTTTCAAACAGACACCGCCAGTTAGGAAATGTGGTCATTGGCTCGCCCGCTACGCGGGCTCGCCAGCCGTTTTTCGGGGAAATTTCAAGCCGTTTTGAATTCAGTAAGGCCAAAAGCGGGCTTTTCTAACTCCTATGAAATATTTTATCTACACAAGAAAATCTACAGATAGCGAAGAACGACAAGTGATGTCTCTTGAATCTCAACTTTCTGAATTGAAAGAATTTGCCGCCAAAGAAAAACTTGAAATCGTCGCCTCGCTCAGCGAGGCGCAAACTGCCAAAGAACCTGGCCGAACCGTGTTCGGCGAAATGCTGGATCGGATTTGCGCTGGCGAAGCCCAAGGAATTTTGGCTTGGCATCCAGACAGATTAGCTCGCAATTCCATAGACGGCGGAAGGATTATCTATCTGCTGGACACAGGAAAAATCCTAGACCTTAAATTTCCCACCTTTTGGTTTGATTCAACACCGCAAGGGAAATTTATGCTGAACATTGCCTTTGGGCAGAGCAAATACTATGTGGACAATTTGAGCGAGAATATCAAGCGAGGCCACCGCCAAAAACTGCGAAAAGGAATATGGCCAGGGTTTGCGCCGCTTGGCTACCTCAACAACTCTCGGACAAAGCGCATAGACCTTGATAACGAGAAGGCAACGCTCGTGCGAAAATGTTTTGAACTTTACGCCACTGGCGACTATACTCTCAAAAATATCAAGCAGTTTTTGGCGGACTCCAAACTCGACAGCTACAAAGGCAATGTTCTCTCAACTTCCTGTGTCCAGCGAATGCTCAAAAATCCTTTTTACTATGGAACTTTCCGCTTCAATGGCGAACTTTACGAAGGAACTCACGAGCCAATAATTTCCAAGAAACTTTTTGATGATGTTCAAGAAGTGATGAATAACCGCGGCAAGAAGAAGCGCAAGCGAAAACACGAGTTTGCTTTTTCGGGATTTATGAAATGCGGGAAGTGCGGTTGCCTCATTACTGCCGAAACACAGAAAGGGCATATCTACTATCGTTGCACCAAGAAAAAGAAAACCTGTGATGAAAAATATCTCCGTGAGGAGGCACTTATTGAACAAATGAAATCCGTCATTCAAAAAGTTTCTATTCCTGACGATTGGGCGGAAAATATGCTGGCCGAGCTAGACCGCGAAAAAGAAAGTATCCAAAACGAGGGCATTTCTTTTGTTCAAAATCTGAAAAGCAGAAAAGCGGAAGTTGAGCAGAAAATAGATCGGCTTCTCGATATTTACATCGAGGGCAAAGGAATATCGCCGGACGAGTACCAAGTAAAGAAAGCGAAGCTATTGGGCGAGAAAGCCGATATAGACCAAGAAATCAGAGATTTTGAACAAAAGGGAAATAATTGGCTCGAACCGATGCGAGAAGTGATTTTATTGAGTAGCCAAGCCAAAATTCTTTTGTCGCAGGGCGACAAAACGCAAATCCGCGCATTTCTCAAAAATGTCGGCTCGAACTTTATGCTGAATTCAAAACGGCTTGAAATTTCCCCGAAAAACGGCTGGCGAGCCCGCGTAGCAGGCGAGCCAATGACCACATTTCCTAACTGGCGGTGAGGGTGGGATTCGAACCCACGGTCCCCTTGCGGAGACAACGCATTAGCAGTGCGCTCCATTCGGCCACTCTGGCACCTCACCATGATATTTCTCGGCTTTCGCCTCGTGCAAAAATCTGAGCCAGAGTGGCCGCCCGGGCTCTTTTGTCGCCCGTCAAATGCTCGACTCGCTCGCATCTGACCCACTCTGGCACCTCACCCAAACCAAGCCCCTCTGATTGGCAATTTTAACAGATATCGGCCCTAGTGTCCCTCAAATGAGCTTTTGCCAACCATTTACTTTCCTTTTGCTAACATGGTGTTATGGCTAAGAAACACTCCGTGCCCAAAAAGCGCTCCTCCCCCGCCAAAGGGCCCTCTGCGGCGCTTAGATTCCGAGTCAATGAGTTTGCCCAGCACCCCAAGGGGCAGTTATGGTATTTCGGCATCGCCCTGCTAACGTTAGGGCCCCTGCTGGCAGCTTTTTATTATCGGGACTATTTAATGGTGGCGGTCATTCTAGCCGCGACCGTAGCCCTAATTCGCCTGTCGATGCTCCGGCCGTCTTCCAGAGAGGTTGAGCTAACCGAACAGGGCCTTAAATGGGGCAGTGACTTTTACGCTTTTCACCAGCTGAAGGCCTTCTGGCTGACCGAGCAAGGCGGGCAAACGGTTGTTTATATCGAGCGCCCGGCCCTGCAAATGGCGATACATTTTCCCGTGCCTCAAGCAAAGCTGCAAAGTTTCGTCGCTATTCTGGGCCGGCACTTACCCCGTCACTTTAGGGGCGAGCCGATTAGCGAACGGTTCGCCCGCCTACTGCGGCTGTAGTAAGTTTTTCCTTTGCCTGAGTTTTCTAAGGATCAGATAACCTAATCCCAGCAGAACAATCAGCGCCACTGCCGCTGAAGCGGCTAACGCGGTTCGTTTTTTGGCCGCCGCCGCGGCGACTCGGGCGGCCTCGGCCTGTTTGTAGGCCTGCGTCTCATCCGAGGCGGTGATGATTCTAACCTTGCCGCCTTCGGCAACAGAAACCTCAAAGTAAGTCGGACTGCTCTCAGGCGAAACGGTGCCCTCTTTTTGAGCTTGGGCAACAAGCTTGTAAAAACCGGCTTTAATCGGATCCGTGATTTTAAAGCCCCATTGTCCGTCTGCGGACACTGTGGGGGCGGCGTATTTGTCTGGCGGGTCGGTCTCCGCCGGCAAAGCCAAGCTTGGCTGGAAGTTAAGATTAATGGCAAAACCAGCCGGCCCCGTTCCCTTGATTGAGATGCCGCTCAAAGTTCCCTGCTCAATACTGTTAGCGCGATCTTCGTCAGCGGTAATTTCTAGAATAACCGGTGTGGCCAGCGAACTGTCAACGGAGGGCTTAATGTTGATTTTGAAATGAGTCGGCGCGCTCCAGCCGTCGGAATTGGCGGCGCGGATATGGAAATAATAGGTGCCGACAGTCAGGTCTTCGTAGGTGGCCGTAGTTTCGCCACTAGTAACCGCCTCAGGCGGCACCGTTTCCGGCTCTTGGTCAAGCAGGAAGGAGTAGCCGGTAGCGCCGTTGGGGGGCGCTTCCCAGACAAACTGAGCCGCGGTTGCCTCGTACGATTCCTCGGGATTAGGGTGCGTTGGCGAGCTAACTGTAACGCCTCCGGGGGGAGTTGGCGCCCGGGTAATTGTGAACGACGTTGAGCCGCCGCTCGTGCCCACCTCAGCGCCGGATTTAGCCAGACGAACGCCGCTGACGGTTACTTTGCCCGAGCCCTCTTTAGTGCCCTTGAGCCGGATAGTGGCAACCGTCAAGGAACTGGTGGCGGAGGTGATGCCGACAAATTGGCTGTTGTTGGCCGGCGCTTTCCCCGGCAGCCAAGTGGCGCCGCCGGCCGCGAAGGAAACAATCGACACCGGACCGGTTACTGAAATGATGCCTTGGAGACTGTCGAAAGTAGCTCCGCTGGCTCGCACCGTTATGGTAAAAGTTGAGCCGTTGGTGTACTTGCCCCCGCCTGAGGGCGTAATCGAACCAGCGGCATAAGCCGGCAAGACCGGCAGAATCAAGAAAGTAGCGGCAAAGAAAGCAAAAAGGCGCAGGAATGCCCTTTTGAATCTTGAATCTTGAATCATCTACCTATTCTATCCTTCAAATGAGTTGGCTAGCAATGAGATATCCAGCAGGTCAACAACGTTATCAACCTCGGGATTTAAGTTAATTGAGGCGTCATCTTTAACTGTCTGGCCCCAGGCGTCGCTCATATGGGAAACATCAAGCAAATCGACCCGCCCGTCGCCGTTGACGTCTCCGACCTTGCGCCGGTCAATAGTGATTAGCTTGGTGGCGACCACTGCGCCTGAGGCGTCTTTATACTCAACGCGATAATCCCGCCGTCCAACGGTCGGCTCAAAAGTTACGCTCCAAGTGCCCGTGCCCAGATCGGCGATCAGTTGTCCCTCGAAGTAGGCCCTGTTCTCGCTTTGCTTGGCGCCGGAGATTGTAAAGCTTCCGCGATAGGTGGCGGTGTTGACCGTGGAGGTGTCGTTGAAGCTGCCACCGCTAGAGCCGGGGTTGGCGACAATGCCGAACCAGTCAACAATATGCTTCCAAAAGTTGTAGTTGCCGTTAAAAACATAGGGGGTGTAGCGGTAAAGAGCGGCGGTGGCTTGGTTGGAAAACGTCACTGAGTAAACTCCCGTTGAGTCGGCAAAGGATAAGGTGTTGCCTTGGTAATAATAATAAGGATAAGACCAAGGGTAATATTGGTTCCACCAGCCGACATCCCGGCCGGCAATCTCGTAGTTGTATCTTAACTGCCACGATGCCCACTCAACTTGGTTGGCGAAGCCCTTCCAATGGGGCTTGTTGTCGAACATCCACTGGCAGCCGTTGCCACCCTCGTAACCCATGGCGCAATCAAGCGCCCGCTGGCTCGGGCTGGGGTTAGTTACCAGACTCTGCTCTTTTTGCAGTGTGACTAAAATAACCCGAGGGCTAATTGTGCCAGTTGATTCGTTGATATCTATCCCGTTGAAATAGCCGGCGGCGTCGTATTTACCGTGGGCGGCGTCCCAAATAATTTGGGCGGCCGACCGGCCAAGGTTGCCCTCACCAAGAACGCTCGGCGGGGCGCTGGCCAAGTACGAACCCTTTGAGGCAAGAAAATTCTGGATGTCGGCAACGCTCATTGAGTCCTTAGCGATGTAGTCCCCATCGGGGATAAGGGCGTTGTAGTATCGGCCGTTGACAAAGTTAGTGGAGCTGGTGTCAAAAGCTAACCCCCTCCCTGCCGGCAGTAAGCCAGCTAAAAGTATCACCGTCAAAAGAAGACTCAGCCCCCTCATCAGGTTATATTATAGCACGAGACGGGGTGTTAATCTCCCGACAATGTTGTGGTAAGGTAATCACCCAAGGAGCGAACTTTTATATGGACAGAATCATTATATTTGGTGCCACCTCGGGGATCGGTCGAGCCGTGGCTCTGCATCTAGCAGAACTGGGCTGGGACGTCTGGGCGCTTGGTAGGCGAATAGACAAATTGAAGGCCTTGGAGCAAACTCATCCAGCGATCAAGGGATTGGTTTGTGACGTTACCGATCCAAAAGCGGTTGCCTCGGCAGTCAGAGAGACTGAGAAAGCCGGCAGGATTGACGCTGTTTTGTTATCCGCCGGAGCTGGTTTTGAGCCGGATGTGCCCCTAGAGAAAGCCAGCAGTAAGAGCTGGGAAGAGGCGGTTGAGACTAATATTTTCGGGACCAAGCATGTGGCAACAGAAGTAAAGCGGCTGTTTCTGTCACAGGGCGGCGGAGTATTTGCGGCTATTGGTAGTCGGGCGGCCATCAACGGTGACGTCCTTGGCGGTAGAGTTGCTTATTCTGCCAGCAAGCATGCTCAATCAGCAATCGTTGAGACGCTAAGGCGTGAGCTAGAGGCTGAGCAAGCCCCCGCCCATGTCTTCATTGTTAATCCGGGCTATGTGCCCGGAACTGAGATGGTTTCTGGCTATAACACCGATCACCCCGGGACGCCGCTTGACCGAGCCAGCTATCTTATCGGCTCCATTTTGGCAAATCCTGATAAGTTTGCTGGACATTTCAGCATCTTACTGGAGGACGGCGAGCTTTTCGCCCTGACGATCAAACCAACAAAACTGCAAGTTCCTTAGGATCATGTCGTGCCCCCTCTGGCCAACCGGTCAACCGGTTGGCCAAATGCTTTTTTGAATGACCTAGAACCTTTCACCACATAAACGTTGAACTGGAGCAGCAAATGTACTACAAATAGAGACGATGGAATTCCGCTTCGCCGTCATTGCCATTTTGGTCCGGAATTATCTCGCCGCGACGCTAAAAGCTAGTACAAATGAGGTTAGCCGATGAGGATGCTGGTAACCGGCGGAGCCGGTTTTATCGGCGCCAACTTTGTCTACTACACGCTGAAAAATAGACCTGAGTATAAAATTACTGTGCTTGATCTATTGACCTATGCTGGCGACGAAACGACTCTCGAACCGATTCGCGACAAAATTACTTTTGTTAAGGGAGACATTTGCGATAAGAACTTGGTAAACAAGCTAATAAAAGATACAGACATTGTTGTCCATTTTGCCGCTGAATCACACAATGATAATTCTTTGCGCAACCCGTGGCCGTTTATCCAGACAAACTTAGTTGGGACAGCGACAATCCTAGAAGCAGTCCGCCGGCACGGTAAAAGACTTCACCATATATCTACCGACGAGGTTTACGGGGATTTAGAAATTGGCTCGCCGGAGAAATTCACGGAGGAGACGCCTTATAATCCATCCAGCCCTTATTCAAGTACGAAAGCCGGATCTGATTTGTTGGTCAAAGCGTGGGTGCGAAGTTTTGGCGTCACGGCAACACTTTCCAATTGCTGTAATAACTACGGCCCGTATCAACATATTGAAAAGTTTATCCCACGGCAAATCACCAATATCCTCTCCGGTATTAAACCGAAGCTGTACGGTACCGGTGAACAAGTCCGCGACTGGGTTCATGTTGATGACCATAACGTTGCCGTCCACGCAATCCTTGACGAGGGGAATATCGGGGAGATGTACTTAATCGGCGCCAACAGTGAACAAAGCAATAAATCAGTCATTGAAATGATTCTGGAGCTTATGGGCAAACCCAAAGATGACTACGAGCATGTCAGGGATCGTCCCGGACATGACCAGCGCTACGCGATTGACAACAGTAAAATCATCCGTGAGCTGGGCTGGAAGCCTAAGTACACCAATCTCCAAGAGGGTCTCCGGGCGACCATTGATTGGTATGTCGCCAATCAAAAGTGGTGGAAAACGAAAAAAGCAGCGGTTGAGGCGGCGTACGCCAAGCAAGGCCAATGAAAGAATTAGCTATCCGTGAAACAGAAATCCCCGGTCTGCTGGAGATAGACCTACCGCTCTTTGGCGACCCCCGCGGTTGGCTCAAAGAGAACTGGCAGCGGGAAAAAATGATTGCCCTCGGCCTGCCGGATTTTCAACCCGTGCAAAATAATATCTCATTCAACAAGGATGCGGGCGTTATCCGGGGAATTCACGCCGAGCCTTGGGACAAATTTATCTCCCTTGGCTTAGGTAAGGTGTTCGCGGCCATAGTTGAGCTTCGTCCGGGCAATAACTTTGGCAAGGTGATTACCTTTGAGCTAACGCCCGAGAAGGCAATCTTTGTCCCGCGGGGAATGGGCAATTCCTACCAAACGCTTGTGCCGAACACTGTTTTCACGTATCTAGTGAACGCTCACTGGCAACCGGGAGTTAGATATCATTCTGTTAATGTGGCTGACGAAGAATTGGCCATTGACTGGCCTATTCCGATCGGCTCGGCAGAGATCTCAGACAAAGATCGCGCTAACCCTTCACTTAGTGACCTTCGTAAAAATCTGGGCATCAATTGATGAATCAAAAGAGGGTATTGGTAGCGGGGGCGTCGGGACAATTAGGGCGTGCACTCTCAGCGGTCTTACCCGAGGCGCATTTTGTTACTCAAGATCAGTTCGATATAAGCAAAGATGATCAGTATTCTAAAATTAACTGGACAGAGTTCGATATAATTATCAATGCCGCGGCCTACACGGCGGTTGAGCAAGCTGAAACTGATCAAGGGCGAATAGACGCTTGGCAAGCTAACGCCGCAGCCGTTGGCAAGCTGGCTGGTACGGCCAACAGACACCACCTGCTCTTGGTCCACATTTCCAGTGATTATGTCTTCGACGGCACCGTGAAAGAACATCTTGAGACAGAGCCGCTAAGCCCGCTAGGCATCTACGGGCAAAGTAAAGCGGCCGGCGATATAGCGGCAGGGCTGGCCAACAAGCACTATATTGTCCGGACCTCTTGGGTCATAGGCGATGGCAAAAATTTCGTCAGAGCGATGCGGGAGCTCTCTAATAAGGGTGTTAGCCCAAAGGTCGTCAGCGATCAAATTGGCCGGCCAACATTTACCAAGGATTTGGCTGAAGCGATAGTTTTTCTAATTAAAAATAGGGCTCCGTTTGGCATCTACAACTTCTCCAACGGAGGGAAACCCGTATCTTGGGCAGATCTGGCTAAAGCGGTCTATCGCCTCTGCGGCCGGTCCGAAACTGACATCATCCCAGTTACAAGCGCTGAGTATTTCCAAGACAAGCCAAAGTCTGCCCCGCGGCCAAGGTATTCAACTCTTAGTTTGGCTAAGTTCGAGGAACTTGGCTTTAAGCCAAGACCCTGGCAAAATGCGTTAGAAGAGTATCTGGAGAAAGATAAATGAAAGGAATCATTCTGGCCGGCGGCAGCGGCAGCCGGCTCTACCCAATCACCAAAGCCATCTCAAAACAGCTCATTCCTGTTTACGACAAACCGATGGTCTATTATCCGCTTTCGACCTTAATGATGGCCGGGATTAGAGACATATTAGTCATTACGACCCCCCAAGACAACTCCATGTTTAAGAATTTGCTTGGTGATGGAAGTGAGCTTGGAATAAATATTCAATACGCAGTTCAGCCAAGGCCGGAAGGACTGGCTCAGGCTTTTATCATCGGAGCCGATTTTATCGGCCAGGACAAAGTCGCGCTGATATTGGGTGATAATATCTTTCACGGCCACGAATTTGGCTCAGAACTCAAAGACTGCGTCGACCCAGAAGGCGGAGTGGTATTCGCCTATCAAGTATCTGATCCAGAGCGCTACGGCGTTGTCGAGTTTGATAAAAATATGAAAGCCGTTTCGGTTGAGGAGAAGCCGATAAAGCCCAAATCAAATTACGCCGTAGTTGGGCTATATTTTTATGATAATGATGTGGTCAGAGTCGCCAAAAGCATCAAACCAAGCGGTCGTGGTGAGCTTGAAATTACTTCCGTCAATGAGGAGTATCTAAAACTTGGAAAGCTCAAGGTTGTGGTAATGAGTCAGGGGTCAGCGTGGTTAGACACCGGAACCTTCGAGTCAATGAACGACGCCGCCGAGTATGTTCGGGTGATTGAGAAGCGAACTGGTCACAAGATTGGCTCGATCGAAGAGGTTGCGTGGAGGGAGGGGTTTATTAACGACGAAGAGCTTAAAAAGTTGGCCGATCCCCTGCGTAAAAGTGGCTACGGCGACTACCTACTCAACCTTTTGCGCAACTAAGCAAGCGGTCTCTTTTTAAGGTCTGGCTGAGTCTATATTTTCGTTTTGCCTGTGTTATAATGTTACCGTCAAAAAGTGGCCAGCGTTTTGTCTGAAAAGCTGCTGCTCTTTAACAATCAAGTCATCGGAGGAATCCATGTCTAGAACTAATATTATGAGCAGAACCCCGCTCCGCCTGTCAATGGGCGGTGGCGGCACTGACGTCGAATCGTACTACGCCGCCCGCGGCAGTGGTGCCTGGCTCTCGGGGACAATCAACAAATTCGTCCAGGTCACTGTTCTGGTGAACAACTTGGGTGGTTACATCGTCAAACACGGCAAGAAGGTCGAAATAGTTGGGCGCTCGGGAGAGATCGTCCACCCGCTCTACCGAGAAGCGCTGGGATTCATGAGGATGGACGAGTGGACGCACCGTGTCTACTCGAGCCCCGGGCTGGAGATCAACGCGTTTTCTGACGCGCCAACCCACAGCGGTCTTGGGGTCTCGGGAGCGATCACGGTCGGCTTGTTGCAGATTCTGCATTGGCTCCGTGACAGCAGTATCCCACCGCCTCAAAAGATCGCCGAGGAGGCGTATCACGTCGAGCATGATCTGGCCAAATCCCTCAACACGGGCTGGCAAGATCAGATGATCGCTGCTCACGGCGGCATTGTCAGCTTCGAAGTGAAGAAGGGCGAGAAGCCAACGTATCAACGCCTGGAACTCGATCGTCACACCCTCGCTGAGCTGGAGAGCAACTTGATCCTCTTTGGAACCAAGCTCGAGCGGGAACAAACCGCCAACGAGGCCCTGGGGGAAGTCCATAAAAAGGTCAAGTCGGCTTCTGGCAAAAGCAATCTCGATTATCTCGACGAAATTCTTGAGATTGGCAAGAGGCAAAAGCTGGCGTTACTAAACGGAGAGGTTCGAGAGTTCGGTCGCCTGCTTCATAAGCACTGGGAGGTTAAGACCAGATATGCTGGTCCGCCAGACCCAATTATTGCCCAGGCGTACGAAGAGGCAATAGATATCGGGGCGCTCGGCGGCAAGGTAATAGGCGCGAGTTCTAAAGGTGCCTTCATGGTTTTCTATTGTCCTTATACCGAGAAGGGCAATCTGCGACGAACTATGTCGAAACTCGGCATGGTTGAGATCCCGTGGGCTTTCGAGTTCTACGGGAGCCAAATCGTCTACAACGACTAGGAGAACTGAAAAATGAACAAGGAATATACGATCTCGTTCCTGCTGGAGATGGCCAAGATCGGTGGGCTACTCGCTAACGACCCGACACAGGTTGAGCAAATCAACCTAATGATCGAGATCGTTCTCGAGTGCAAAGCCAATAACGGCCATCTCTACTTCGCCGGTGTCGGCGGCGGGGCCGGCTCCGGCTCTCACGCTGCAAACGACTTCAACAAGATCGCTGGGGTCTCGACGTTCTGTCTCTCGGACAACCCGTCGCTGTTGACGGCGCTCTGGAACGACGAGGGAGCCGACTCGATCTTCATTCGGCAGATGGCAATGCATCACTTCGGCCCAAACGATGTGCTGTTCGTTTTCTCTGTCAACGGCGGCAAGCCCAACCTTTCGAGCTCACTTGTTACCGCCACTGACTATGCCCACCAGCAGGGGGGCAAGGTCATCGCGGTGTTGGGCCGAGCAGATGGCCATGTCGGCCAAAATGCCGACGCGGCCTGCATCATCCCGGCTCTCCATGAGAGCCGAGTGACGCCGCACTCCGAATCCTGGCAGTTGGTGATCAATCACTTGATGGTGAATGCTATTGCCAATGAAGGCCGGTTCGAGCCAGCAAATAAGGAGGTATAAGATTGAAAAAGGCTGTCTTTCTTGACCGTGACGGGGTGATTAATCGCGTGCTGGTCGAGAAGGGCCCGCGCGAAACCCCCACTAAGCCGGAGGAGCTAGAACTCTTACCCGGCATTCCAGAGGCTCTGGCCCGCCTGAAAACGGCGGGTCATCTCTTAGTTGTTGTCACCAATCAGCCAAACATTGCCAAAGGCAAATGCTCACGGGAAGACTACAGCGCTATTGAGAAACGCCTAATCGAACTGGTTGGCGAAGGGGTTTTGGACGCGGTGTACGTCTGTTTTCATCACCCAGACCCAAATCAGGTGGTGGAAATGGAATTGCTCGGGGATTGTGACTGCCGCAAACCGAAGCCGGGCTTGATTCTATTAGCGGCAAAACAGCACGATATAGATCTTCAGCAATCGTGGCTCGTTGGTGACTCGGAAACTGACATCGCGGCTGGCCTCGCTGCGGGTATCCCGACCAATCAGTTGATTTTGATCGGTTCAGGAAGTACCATTGGGGTTGCAACCTCGAGTTTGCTCGAGGCTGCAATTCACATCACTGGAGAATGATATGGTAAAACTCTTCGTCGACTCAGGCGACAAGAATTCTCTGCTGGAGCAACTGCGTTCCGATGAGGTTCATGGCGCCACGACCAACCCGACTCTGATGCGCAATGGCGGCGTCACTGACTACCAAGGATTCGCTTGTGAGCTTCTCAGCGAGATCAGCGACAAGCCGATTTCGTTCGAAGTTTTCGCCGAGACCTTCGACGAGATGGAGCGCCAAGCGCGGCTGATTGCGACCTGGGGCAATAACGTCTATGTCAAAATCCCGGTGACCGACGTTCACGGTGAGAGCTCGGCTGAATTAGTTCGTCGCCTCTCGGAAGAGGGGGTGAAGTTGAACGTCACGGCCATACTGACCGCCGACCAGGTTCGTACGGTTGCCAGAGCGCTCTCTCGCGACGTCCCGTCGATAATCTCGGTCTTCGCCGGCCGCATCGCCGACACCGGCGTCGATCCGATCCCGATCATGAAGGAATCGCTCGAGATCTGTCGCGAGATAAACCCGCTGAGCGAACTGCTCTGGGCTAGTCCAAGGGAAACCTTGAACATCACCCAAGCCGAACAGATCGGCTGTCACATCATCACGGCCCAGCCCGCCTTGGTCGATAAGTACCGCAAAATGACTGGTATGGACTTGACTAAGCTCAGTCTGGAAACTGTCCGTATGTTCGACAGAGATGCCAAAGCGGCCGGCTTCCACCTCTGATCGAAGCTACACTTGCAAAGGTCGCCTTCCCCCAAAGGGAGAGCGGCCTTTTTTGCAATCAAAAAATATCGTCATAGATGGTTGACCGATGAGTTTTTTTGTTTATAATTGTCGAGCACACTTAGGAGGTGGTGCTTAACCTTGAACATTCACACATCCAAACGATGCATCCAGATGCTTGAGCTCGGGCTGTCGATCCGACGAGAAATTCTAAGCTCCGTTGAAGCCGAACGGCCCCAGATCCTTTCCATCACGGACGAGTCCGGCATTAAGGCGAAAGCCGACATTATTTCGGACAGCAAGCTGCGCGAGCGATTGCCGGTCATTGAGCCAGCGGCGCTCATCCTTTCGGAGGAGGATCTTGAGCAGCGCCCGATAGATGACTTTCGTCAGGGGCCAAGCTGGATAATCGACCCAATCGACGGTACCAGCAATTTCGTCAACAAGTTACCCGGCGCGAGCATTTCAATCGCTTACGCCGAGGACGGCCAGGTCAGAGATGGCGTCGTCGTCTCCTTCTACTCCGATGAGCACTTCGTTGCCTCGAATGGGCAGGGGGCTTGGGTCTTCAATGAAGGCCTGAATAACTCGAAGCAACTCGCGGTCCGAGACACCGCCAAGCTGTCGGCAGCCGTCGTGGGACTCGAAACCGAGATGGCGGCCAACAAGTGGGAGCAGGGATCTTTCCAGCCCTTCTTTATTGCCGCACTCCGCACGCCCGTATCCCAGTCGTACAGGGTTTACGAGGCTTGTGCCCCATCCGGCTGCTTCGTTGCCGCGGGGCGGCTTTCAGCGCTCGTTCATTCCAGCTGCAAGCCGTGGGACATCGCTGCCGCCGGACTGATGATCCAAGAAGCTGGTGGCAGGGTCAGCAATCTCAAAGACGGCTCTACCCGGGACCCGCTAGTCAACGGGGTAGTTGGCAGCAACGGACTGATCCACGAGGAGATTCTTGACAGACTCTCCACGGCCCAAGCCCAAAGCACAAGATGAGCTACGGCCTCGAACAGAGGGCCGGCAAGTTTTACCTTGCCGGCCCTTTTCAATTAATAACTCTGGCGCTGTGATCGATGAACTTAAACGGGAAAATTGTTGCTCCAGCGCCTTTGATTCCCCCAGCGAACCTCTCGTGATGCTCGGTCGGAACATAGTAGTAGATAAACCCGCCGCGTCCAGCACCGACGTTTTTGGCGCCAAGAGCGCCGAGTTTGATTCCGAGGTCAATTATTTTTTTACTTTAGGGATGCTAGAGGCGGGGTGGGCAACGGCTTTCAACTTCATCAATCGAGGCAAGCTTTTAGCGAAGCTAATAACACGACCCTCTTCGAGCATGTCCGTCATCTGCTCGGCATGTAGGCGGAAAGCAGTGAGTCTATCAAATGCAGCCTGGTCACCTGAGAGAAGTTGCGAGAGTGTCGTACCAAGCGAGGCCCCAGCGTCGCGCTTTATGCCGCTGTAAACCAGAAAAGTATTCCTGGCAAAGTCTGACCTTGCTTCAGGGGGGAATGTTAACTGGACGGATCTCAACATCACCGTTTTTCTTAAACGTCATGCGGGTGAATCCACCGACGGCCGCGGCATACTGATCGTATTTACCGATGGGGCTTTTAAGAGCGTTAATTTCAATGTCAGCCGCTTCTTCCGCAAGTTCAGAGGGGGTGCGCCTATTGCCAAGCAAGGCATGGATCGCGTTAAGTAAGCCAACTGTAAACGTCCCCGAGGAACCCAACCCCGAACCTGGAGGTATGTCGGAATGCGAGTAGATATTAACTCCATTTAAGGAGTACTTGTGAAGCACTGTTCGAATGATTGGGTGGGTAATGTCGACGATTTCTTCGACTGTTTCGTGAGCACCTGGATAGATTAGCTCGATGTGGTGGTCGAGCCGACGCATCAGGATTATCGTGGCGTAACGATTGATTGTGGCAGCAAATCCGCTGCCGCCGTAGCGTTTAACGTATGGAATCTGATCATGACCGCCGGTGAGGGCGATACGATGTGGGGTTTGGCTAATTACAATTCGTCTTTTTGCCATCAGGAAATTATGTTAGCTCCAAACCAGTAACCTGTAAACGGTAAAGGCTTTTTCTATATCTGCAGTGGTGATAAGGTATAGACAATGTCTAAGGCAGCGTTGTTACTCATTATCGTCTCCGTCATTGTTAACTCTAGCGCCAGTCTTTTACTCAAAAAAGGTGCTTCTGCACTGACCGGGGGAAGTTTACGCGATCTTGCAGCATCCCAGGGCTTCTGGAAAGCAGCTGCCCCTGTGCTTAACATCTATACTATCTCTGGGTTGACTCTGTTAGTCGTTAGTTTTGTGATGTTCTTGGTCATCCTGTCGAAAATCAGTGTCTCAATTGCCCAGCCGATGTTGGCGATGTCCTATATTCTTATCGCCATTGGCGCTTTCTTCTTTTACGGTGAGCCGCTCACCTTTCAAAAAATCGCCGGAATTATCATCATCATTGTTGGCGTGACCATTTTATCTCAAGCCGGCTCTTAACCAGTTGAGTCAAATTTAGGCTCCTTGAAATTATTGGGCGGAAGTAGTAAAATATTCCCGGACAACATCTTAAGAAGATAAATGGCAAAAAAAGTTCTTGTTACAGGAGGTGCGGGTTTTATCGGGTCTCACACGGTTGATGCGTTACTGGCTAAGGGTTATGAGGTATGTATCCTCGATAACTTGCAGCCCAGAGTTCACCCCAAAGGCAAGCCGTCTTACATACCTAACGAAGTAGAGCTACAGGTTGGCGATGTTGCCAACAGGTCTGACTTGGAGAAGGCCTTAGACGGAGTGGAGGGTGTCTTCCACTTAGCAGCTTACCAAGACTATATGCAAGATTTCTCTACCTTTATTCGCACTAACACGGAGAGCTCGGCGTTACTTTTTGAGCTAATAAACGAAAAAAAGTTGCCCGTTAAAAAGATTGTCTTTGCTTCATCGCAGTCGGTCGCCGGTGAAGGTAAGTACCTCTGCAAAGAGCACGGCATTATCTTGCCAGAACAACGGCCCCTTGAGCAGCTGCAACGCGGCGAGTGGGACCTGAAATGCCCGCATTGTGGCAAAGTTATGGAGCCGCAGTTAATTGATGAATCTGTGGCAATGCCTCACACCGCTTACGGTGTTTCAAAATTCGCGATTGAGCATCTAGCTCGCGCTCTGGGTAAGAAATACACTATCCCTACCGTCTGTATGCGTTATACCTATGTTCAGGGAACGCGCAACTCCTTCTATAATGCTTATTCCGGTATCGCTCGCATCTCGGCACTTCGCTTGATGCATGGCAAACCGCCTCTGGTTTTTGAGGACGGTCTGCAGCAGCGAGATTTTATTAATGTCGCTGATGTTGCTAGGGCAAACGTCATTGCTTATGAGAACGATGGTGCCAATTATCAGGTTCTTAATGTTGGCGGTGGCATTAAATACACTGTTCTCGATTTCGTTAGAACAATCATCAAGGTTTTTGGTAAAGGGGGAAAGCTTGAACCGCTGATACCGGGGGAATTTCGAGTAGGCGATACGCGCTGTACGGTTAATGACAACAGTAAAATGGAAGCTCTGGGCTGGAAGCAGACCAAAAATCTTGAGGAGACTATGGTCGAATTCCATGATTACATGGAGAACTTTCGTGACGAGATCCAAGCCTATTTCGAGCAAGCCGAGGCCGAAATGAGACAAAAGGGTGTTATCCAGGGCGTAAAAGGCAAGAAGTGAGTCTGACGAACGGTTTTATTCTAGCGGCCGGTCTTGGCACGCGCTTTCGCCCCCTAACCCTCACCACCCCGAAGCCCTTAATACCCGTCCTGGGCAAACCGTCGATCGAGTACTCACTAGAGATTATGCAGCGGCTCGCGGTTAAGGAAGTCGTGATCAATACTTATCACCTTGCTGATAAGCTTCAGGAGAGGCTCGGGGACGGTAAGAAATGGGGGATTGATATTAGATACTCGGTGGAGACTGAGCTACTTGGTACCGCTGGGGGATTCGTCAAGGGATTCTCACTTTTTTCCAAACCTGATACTACGGTAATTCTTTCTGCTGATGTAATAACCAACGCCGAAGTGGAGCGGGTGATTGAGTCGCACAGATTACATCAAGCAGAGTTCACGATGGGTGTCTTGGAGCGAGACGATGTAACAGGCTGTGGAATCCTTCAATTTGATAACGAAGGCCAGATCACAAGGTTTACGGAAAAACCAACTTCAGATAGCGAGATTTTTAGCCACTGGATCAACGGGTCAATTTACGTCGCAGAGCCTTCCGTACTAAAATACCTGCCGCCGAGCGGGGAGTTTTCTGACTTTTCGCACGACCTCTTCCCGACCATGGTCAAGGCCAAAGCGAAGCTTTTTGCTTACCCGCTGGCCCCTGGCCGGGATTACCTCAGAGGAATTGATAGTCCGGAGCTTCTTAAAAGAGTGGAAACTGATATTATGAATTCGAAAGTATTCAATGAAAAGTAAACAAAAACTCTCAATTATAATGCCCGCTTACAATGAGGAGAAAACCATAAGCAAAGTTTTGGAAGCACTTCTCAACGTTGACTATCAGGGACGGGAGTTCGAGCTAATCGTAGTCAACGATGGCTCGAGAGATAACACTAAAAAGGCCCTGGATGCGATTAACGACCCGAGGGTGAAGGTATTTCACAAGGAGAACGGCGGTAAGGGTTCGGCAGTCATAGAAGGACTGAAACACGTCACAGGTGACATTATTATTATCCAGGACGCTGACCTGGAGTATGACCCAAACGACATCCCGAGATTAGTAGATCAAGTTGGCAAAAACGGTGCCCGTGTTGTTTACGGCTCACGCTTTATGGGCTCAATCCGACATATGCCTATCCCAAACCGAATTGCTAACTGGATTCTAACGGTGATGAACAACATTCTTTACGGTAAACGCTTAACCGACGCTTGTACCTGCTACAAGGTTATGGATTGTAAGATTGCCAAAGATTTACATCTCAAGGATACGGGATTTGATATCTGTAACGAGATAACGTCCAAAGTTTTCAAGAATGGTGAGAAGATCATTGAACTGCCCATAAGATACAACATGGCCCGATCTGTTAAAGAAGGTAAGAAAGCAAAGTGGTGGAACTTGCTTAAAAGCATGTGGGCGGTACTTTATTATCGTTTTGCCCCACTAGGCGAGGCCAAGCTATCGGTGTCGGCCAAAAAGTCGCACCAGTGATGTCTAAAATCGGTGTAATTGGCCTGTGGCACTTGGGGTCAGTTTATTCGGCTGGCTTAAGCGAGCTCGGCCATGACGTCATCGGATTTGAGGACAAGCCAGAGGCGCTAGCAAAGTTCAGAGAGGGTAAAGCTCCGCTCTTTGAGCCAGGACTGGACGAGTTGCTCAAGAAACATATTAAAAGCGGTTCGCTGAAATTTACTGATAATTTCGAAGAGCTAGAAACTAGAGAAATTATTATTGTTGCTTTTGACACTCCAGTTGATGAACGAGATCGTTCTGATTTAACCAAGATTATCGAAACCATTGAGACAATCGCTAAAATTAAGCAATCTCCATTCACCTTAGTCGTGAGCAGCCAAGTCCCAGTTGGCTCCTGTGATGAATTCTACAGGCTGATAAAAAAGAGGAGGCCCAACCTTCAGTTTGATATCGCCTATATACCTGAGAACCTACGGCTTGGGGATGCTTTAAACATCTTCTTAAAAGCGGATCGCTTTGTGGTCGGAGCCAATAATAAAGACGTCTATGAGCTAATTGAAAAGGTCCTTGAAGGTACAAAGGCTCCAATAGTCAAGGTCTCTTTACGTTCTGCAGAAGCGGCCAAGCACGCTCTTAATGCCTTCTTAGCGACCTCGGTAAGCTTTATTAACGAGCTAGCTGATGTCTGTGAGCTTGTTGGTGCCGATGTTATGGAAGTTAGTGAGGCTCTAAAGTCTGACGTACGAATTGGGCGTAAAGCGTTCTTGAACGCTGGTCTAGGCTTTGCCGGAGGCACGCTAGCGCGGGACCTTATTACCCTGACCGATATTAGCCATAAGGCAGGTATGGAACTGCCGGTCATTGAAGGGGTGTTAAAGACCAACGCCACTCGTCCCGATAAGGCGGTCTCTAGGATTGTTAAAGCTGTTGGCCCAATTAGTGACGATACTACCGTTACTGTCCTTGGCTTAACCTACAAGCCCGGAACCAGTACGCTAAGAAGATCAATTTCTCTGGAAATCATCAAACGTTTACGCCGTCAAGGTATTAAAGTAAAGGCCTTTGACCCGAAGGCTGATCTCTCGGAAATAGGCAAGCCAGAATTCGAACCCTGTGACTCACTTGAGCAAGCCGTACAGGGCTCGAACGCAATCATAATCATTACTGGATGGCCGGAATTTAAAGACTTGGATTACGCTCCGCTTCTTGAAAAGATGTCTAAACCAGTTATACTTGACCTCATCAACTTTGCCAGCCCCGAAAGTAGGCAGAAAGCCCTCAAGTTAGGCTTTTGTTATTTGGGGACGGGTATTGGAGAAGTACATCATGAAACTAAAAAATAAGATTGCAATCATTACTGGGGGTAGCGGCGATATCGGTAGGGCCGTTGCTCGAGCGCTCCTTAAAGAGGGTGCAAGCGTTATGCTAGCTGCCCGCAAGGAGGCAAGTCTTGAGGCTGCTAAAACCGAACTCGCTACACTAGGCACCGTCGAAACTTGTCGCTGTGATGTTGCCGAAACCGAACGTGTTAAATCCCTTGTCGACAAAACAGTCGAACGCTTCGGCCGGGTCGACATTGTAGTCAATGCCGCCGGCACCTACGGCCCCATCGGCCGCTCAGAGGAGGTGGACTTTGATGTTTGGAAACAGGCTTTCGGCGTCAACACCTTCGGCACTTTCGACGTGATCCGTCGCGTTATTCCTCTCATGAAGAAGCAGGGCAGGGGAAAAATCATCAACTTCTCGGGAGGCGGCGACGGACCGTTGCCACGCATCAGCGGCTATAGCGCCTCTAAGTTTGCCGTCATTCGGCTGACAGAGACGCTGGCGGCGGAGCACAAAGATGATCACATCGACATCAACGTCATCGCACCCGGCGCTGTGATCACCAAGCTCTTTGAAGAAGGTCTCGCTGCGGGTAAGGAAGCCTTGGGAGATGAGACCTACGCTAAGCTCCTCAAGCAAAAAGAAGAGGGCGGCGTGCCAGCGGAGAAGGCGGCAGCACTCTGCGTCTACTTGGCTTCAGATGACTCGAACGGTCTTACTGGCAAGTTCTTGAGTGCAGTCTGGGATAAGTGGCAGGAGTTCGATTCCGATAAGATCAAGGCGCTGATGGCAAGCGACGCCCTGACTGCCCGGAGGAAGAAAGATGAATAGTTCAGTCGGTAGATCTCGGCAAAATTCTATGGAAGGAAAACTCAATGAGCAGCTCTTAGGAGCTGCTCTTGATTATTAAGTTCATGGGTAACGTACTTATTGTTGGCGCCGGATTAATTGGTAGGAAAAGAGCCGAAGCGATTCGTGAAATAGGTGAAGACAAGATTGTCGGCTTCTGCGATCTTGACGAGTCGAGAGCGAAAATCCTTGCTGATGAGTTTGGTGGCGAAGTCTACGCAGATTACAAGAGAATGTTTCAGGAGACTAAGGCCGACATCGCGGTTGTCGCCACCAATCATAAAATGCTACCGCCAATGTGTTTAGCAGCTCTTGCGGCCGGGCTTCACGTTCTAGCCGAAAAGCCGCTAGGGCGAAATGCTAAAGAGGTCGAGCCGGTCGTTAGGGCGGCAGAGGCGAAAAAGCTAGTTTATAAATGCGGGTTTAATCATAGGTACTTTCCCGGACTTTTACAGGCCAAGAAAATGGTTGATGAAGGCAAAATTGGAGAGTTGATGTATGTCCGGGCGCGTTACGGACACGGGGGTCGTCCCGGATACGATAAAGAGTGGCGTGCCGATTCAGGTATTGCAGGTGGTGGAGAGCTGCTCGACCAAGGCATACATTTGATTGATCTTGCTCGTTGGTTTCTGGGAGACTTTGTGAGCGCTATCGGAGCGGCACAAACTGCCTTTTGGGATATGCCCCTTGACGACAACGGGTTTGCCATACTTCGAACGGAGAAAAAGCAAACCGCTTTTTTGCACGCCAGCTGGACACAGTGGAAAAATTTGTTTTCGTTCGAAATCTTCGGTAAGGATGGCTACCTTGCAATTGACGGCCTGGTCAAGAGCTACGGTCCCCAAAAGCTAACTTGGGCTCGCCGCCGGCCAGAGTCGGGCCCACCGATTATTAAAACCTTTTATTTTCCTGACGAGGACAAGACTTGGATCTTGGAATGGCAGGATTTTACAAACGCGATTAACAAAGGGACGCAACCGCTCGGCACAGGTGAGGATGGTTGGGAAGCCCTAAAGCTCATTGACGCGATCTACGCCCAACAGTAGCTTATTAATATGTCGGCGGTCTTTTTTAATATTATTCAGAATTTTGGTCTCTTTAGAGGATTTCTCCAGAGCAGGCTTTGGCAGTTAACTTGGCCGGTTGCGGGACTTGCACTCATTATCCTGGTAAGTCTTTATCCCGTAGTGATAAACAATCGTTCACTTTTAGGCTCCCCACTTGCAGCTGGAGTAATGGGTAATGACCCACCATATGGCGTTACTTACGACGAACCCGTCACTAATCGACATCAGCTTGACCCGGGCGCATCTGCCTGGCAGGACGAGCCCTGGACAGAAAAGGCAGCGAAAATGTATCGCAACGGTGATATCCCACTCTGGAACAGTAGTCAGGCGCTCGGTAAGCCGTTGGCGGCAGCGATGCAGTCGGCGGTTTTCTACCCGCTCAAGGCCTTGGTATTCATTGCCCCAACTCCGTTAGTGTGGAATATTTACCTCTTACTTCGCTTGGCGATAGGTGGCGTACTCGCCTTCCTTTTCTTTAGGCTAATTGGCCTAAAGAAGATTAGTAGCCTAGTGGGAGCCACGATCTTTATATTAAGTGGGCACTACCTGTTTTTCGTGGCTGAGGCCCACTTAAACGTTGACATAGTTTTACCGCTCTTATTCATTAGCTTTGAGCTTATCGCGCAAAAAAGGAAGAATTCCTGGCTGTGGCTGGCCTTATCGGTATTCTTGATGGCAGTTGGTGGACATCCAGAGACGGCGTTATTAGCTGGCACCTTTGGCTTGATTTACTTCGCTTACCGCCTGTTTATCGACAGGGATAAGTGGCTAGAAAAAGCTGGTCAGGCTTTGGGTGGCATTGTTATGGGGTTAGGCTTAAGTTTTTTCTTGGTGCTACCCTTCTTCGAGTTTATGAGGTACGCCTATACAATTCACGGCCCTGAAGAGGTGCTGGCAACAATTCATGACCCCAAGAAAATGTTAATCAACTTGTTTTACCCCTACTTTTTTGGCTGGCCATACCAGCCCTGGACTGATCAATATGGAACGTGGTCAGGCACCAGAAATTATATCGGTGTGACCGCGCTGTTCCTGGGGACACTAAGCCTTTTCAGTCTAAAAAAATACTATCGGTATACGCCGATTTTTCTCTTCTTGTTTTTTGTTGCCATTACCAAGCTTTACGGGCTACTTAATTACGATTGGCTTAGTAGCGTCCCCTATTTCAATGCTATCGGCTATCAGAAGTATCTTGGGCCTGAGATTTCCTTTATAGGCGGCGCGCTGGCAGCCCTGGGGGTCAACTACCTGTTCTTGATGGATCAGAAGCGCTACAGACCCTACTTACTGATCTTGCCGGCGATATTGGTTAGCTATACCATTTGGTACCTGTATCCAAGTTTGGACCTAGCCCCGGAAAGGGTTATCGAGAAGGTTAAGATTCAGCTTATTCTTCCGGCCACACTGGTTTTACTAGCTTTAGCGGGCTCGTTTTTTTGGTTTAAACGCCGAGACGTGATCAAGTACATTGCCGTTATTTTCGCCGTCGTTGCTATTGCCGAGATGGTTATCTTGGCGCCAAAGCACTGGCCGAAACGCGTTGAACCTTACAACAAGCCGCCTTTCGTTCAGTATTTGCAGGATCGGGGGACCGAGCGTCTCTTCGCTGTTGACTACCTTCTTTATCCCAACGCTTCAAGCGCCTTTGGCTTATACGACGTCAGGGATCTTGACGCGGTATTTGTGACACACTACTTCCGCTACATTAAAGAATTTATTAATCCAAGCGTTGTCGATCGCTACACCGGTATGCCCGAAAATGCGTCCAAAGAAAACTTGCCCACCACCTACCGCAACAACCTGTTCTTTGACCTTTTGGGCATCCGTTATATAGTCACTAAAAACCAGGCGATCGTAGAAGACAGCTCCAGCCTCGCCCGAAAGCTGGTTGACGGTATCGATAGTGCTAATACAGGTATTCGTACGTTGAAAGTTGGCGACGAAACCAGAACCTCAGTGTTTGAACATCCGGACACAGTGTTGAGCACGACAGTTACCCCGAGAACAAGAGACACTAAACTCACCTTTTCCGTCGGTATTGATCAGTCGTCCTGGGGCAAGGAAGGCGATGGGGCGACTTTCAAAATATGGACTACCCACAGGGGTGATCGATCGCTGGTCTACGAACTTACAGTTGATCCCCGCACCAACTCACAGCATAGGGAGTGGATTGATGGAGAAGTAAGCTTGGGTAGTTACGCTGGCCAGACAATCAAGCTTGATTTCGAGACCTCGGCGGGGGCGAATAACTTGAATGACCTGGCCGGGTGGTCTAGGCTCCGACTCACTGATGAGCCAGTCGTTAATGACGAGCAGTATAGACTGGTATACGAGGATGAGGTAAATATTTACGAAAATACGCACGCCTTTCCTCGAGCGTTTTTAGTTGGCGATGTAACCGTCCAGCCCACCGAAGACGACGTCGTAGCGGCAATGAAGACAACCGACTTTAACCCTCGACTTTCTGCGGTAATCGAAACCGATCGGCGGTTAAATATTGAGGGTAGGTCAGCTATACCCATCGAGTCAGTAGAGATCACCAGTTATAAAGATCAGCAAGTAACCCTGAATGTGAGCGCTCCTCGCAAGAGCCTGCTAGTTCTCAGTGACACATATTACCCGGGATGGAAAGCGTATATCGACGGCAAGGAGGTGGAGATTTACAAAACGAATTTAGCGCTCAGGGGGGTGCTGATTGAAGAAGGGGAGCACTCTGTAGAATTTGCCTACCGACCTGACTCCTTCAGGATCGGACTCTATATTTCTATAATCTCCCTCATAGGTGCATTATTGGTCTTCCTACGGAAGGCGTTAATCAAAAAACCCGTACAGTGATGTACCTGTAATTTAATCGTAAAAAATGTTAAATCTAAATAATGCCTGCAGAAAGTAAAACTCACACCCAGTCCGTCAAGAAGGAAAGTTACCAAGAGTACCGCGTTAAAAAATGCCGTATCTGTGCTAGTACTGATTTGTTTGAGTACCTCTCTCTCGATACAATGCCTATTCCGAACGGTTTTTTAGCCGAGAAAGAGCTAGGCGGTCCGGAGCCCCATTACCCGCTCGGTGTCTATGTCTGTATGAACTGCACACTGTCACAGCTGACCCACGTTATCCCGGCTGAGATTATGTTTCGTAACTACCTTTATATTCCGTCAACCTCCAAGACGATGATCCAGCACTTTGAGTCAATGGCTGCTGATGCCGTCGAACGCTTTGATGTTAAACCAGGTGAACTGGTAGTAGATATCGGTTCCAACGATGGCACATTATTAAAGTTCTTCAAGGCACATGAGGCTCAAGTGCTCGGTATCGATCCTGCTTCTAATTTAGCGATTGTTGCTCGTATGAACGGCGTTAATACTCTGGACGACTTTTTCAGCAGCCGGATCGCCAAGGAAGTAGCCGCAAGCCAGGGTAAGGCCAGAATCATTACCGCGACCAACGTTGTTGCTCACGTTGATGATATTCACGATTTCTTCAAGGGCGTGAAGGAGTTATTGGCTCCGGAAGGCGTCTTTATCGGTGAATTCCCGTACGGCAAAGATATGCACGATAAAAACGAATTTGACACCGTCTACCATGAACACTTGTCTTACTTTTCGATCCATTCCCTTAAGGCTTTATTCGAGCGGCACGAGCTAAAGCTAGCCGATATCGTCAAGCAACGGGTTCATGGCGGCTCAGTACGAGTTTTCGTGACTCACAAAAACGCCAGCCATAAGGTCTCTCCGGCAATCAAAGAGTTCCTCGACGCGGAAGATGAGGCCGGCATGACCAAGCGTGAGTACTACGAGGCATTCGCTGAGCGTGTCCATAAGATTCGCAAAGATTTGACCGCTTTGCTCAAAAAGCTTAAGGGTGAGGGTAAGCGAATTATTGGCTACGGTGCAGCCGCCAAAGGCAATGTCACGTTAAATTATTGTAAAATAGGCACTGACCTACTCGATTACATCGTCGACTCGGTTCCTTATAAGCAGGGTCGTTTCACACCGGGGACTCACGTGCCAATTTTCCCAGAACTAAAGCTCGAAAAAGATAACCCTGACTACGTCTTACTGCTCGCTTGGAACTTTGCCGACGAGATCATGCAAAAGCAGGAATCATATCGCGAAAAGGGTGGCCAGTTCATCATTGCCATTCCGAACGTTCGTGTTGAGTAGGAATCGCGGAGATGGCTTGGCTGAAGTGGTGGTCAAGGCCGTCGTCTGATTGGCAAGCAGCTCGAGCTGAGGAGTACAAGGCCTGGAAAGACGTTAACGGATCCGGCCGTTTCACACTCCGCCCTTCAAAGACAATTGGAAAGCTTAGCTTTATCCTGCTTAATCAATCTGATCCAGTTACTGAGCTACCAGTCGAGGATGTCCTCGGGCTGTCTTATGAAACCGTCACCGACCCCTCTCAGGCAAGTGGCGAGTATCTAGTCTTTCTAAACGGACAAACTGAACTCTGGACAGACGCGCTGACACGTATTGCGGCGTGCCTTGCCAGCCAACCCGATGCCTTAATAGCCTACTTTGATACCGAGGTTTTCGATCAGTCTCGTAAACGAAGAATCCCCTATTTCAAACCGGACTACTCACCGGACCTACTGCTTAGCTCGCCATATCTTCAAACGCCACTAGTTATTCGTCGATCGCTCTACGCCAAGCTTGAGCCGCTACCGATCACTGACCCAACCTTTCTTTGGGATTTGGCTCTGAAAGCCGTGGAGAAAACCCATCTGATCTCTCACTTTCCCACTATCGTGGCAACGGTGAGAGCAGACCGACTTTCCCCGGGTGGGCTGCACGGCCTTGGTGGCCCGAACTCGGGCAAGGAAAAGAGGGTTTTGGCTGATACACTCAAACGACGTGGCCTGAACGGCACCGTCAAGGCAGGGCCGATTCCCGGCACCTACCGAATCATCTACACATCAGCAGGTGCGTTAGTGACAATTATTATTTCAACAAAAGACCGGCACGATCTACTGTCGCGTTGTGTCGACGGCATCCTCCAAAATAACGACTACAAGAATTGGGAGCTGATTGTAGTCAACAACAACAGTGAGCAGGCGGAAACTTTTGCCTATTTCGACAAGTTGCGAAAGAACCCTCAAATCAGGATTATCGACTACTCGAAGCCGTTCAATATCGCCGCAATTTTTAACATGGCCGCTAAAGAAGCTCGCGGCGATTATCTATGCTTTATGGGCAACGATACCGAACCGATCAGTCGCGACTGGTTAAGTCGAATGGTCGGCTATATGCAACGCCCAGAAGTCGGGGTTGTCGGCGCTAAACTGCTCTACCCAAACAACACTATCCAACACGCTGGGGTGGTTCTCGGATATGGTTCGGCACCGGACAATAGTGACCGAGTCGCCGGACACCCCTACAGTCAACATCCGCTCCATCCCGGCTACTTTGGGGTGATTGAACTGCAACGCAACTGTTCAGCAGTGACAGGGGCGGTCACATTAACACGACGCGACGCTTATTTAAAAGTCGGTGGCTACAACGCCCAGCGGCTACGGATGCTGTTTAACGATGTGGATTTCTGCTTAAAAATGCGCCGCGCCGGCTACTACAACGTTTATGCGCCTGAAGTGTTACTTTACCACCATGAACGGGCCAGCCTGGGCGAAGTAAACGTCAACTTTAATATAGACCCAAGCGAAATCCGTTATATGCGTGACACCTGGCACCATTGGGAAGATAACGACCCCTTTTATAACCCAAACTTAACCCTCGATAAGCAGGATTACTCGCTCCGACTTCCCCCGCGTCCCCTAAAGCTAAATTCGTAAACTGAAATCTTCGCGTTCTAGGCTGAGATTCGGATTGTAATATGGATCATTCTTGAGAAGTGTGCCCCAACGAGATCTCATTAAATTAATCTCCTTACTGTAGTGTTTTTTGTTACGCGCGCTCGTGTCAGGCTGTCCAACCGAAACTGATTCGTAGTGATAAAGCTCGGCGTAAGGAGTGTAAAGGCAGCGGTAGCCCTTTTGTCCCAGACGCAAGCAGAAATCCACATCGTTAAAGGCTATGGCATACGCTTCGTCAAACCCTCCTACGGCCTCAAACTTCTTGCGTTGAATCAGCAGGCAACCAGCTGTTACGGCGCTATATTCTCTGATTAAATCTTTCTGAGAGAAGTAGCCGGGCAAGTCTTTGGGAACGTATTTATGAGAATGACCAGCTATACCACCAATTCCAAGGACAACTCCGGCGTGTTGGATAGTGTTGTTTGGGTAAAGTAGTTTAGCCCCAACTGCGCCCACATCTTTTAGTTGTGCTAGCTCTAACATACTGGTTAGCCAATCCCTGTTAATTACTTCCGTGTCGTTGTTCAAAAATAGTAAGTAATCACCTTTGGCGAGTTTTGCTCCGAAATTATTTATGGCAGAAAAATTGAAGGGGAAATCATACTTTTCGACCCTGATACGAGGATCTTTAGTAACCGCAGAAAGGTAGCGAATCGCAGAAGGATCGTCACTTCGGTTATCTAATACTATGATTTCGTAATCTTTATGGCGGGTTTTGGTGATGATGCTTTGGATGCAGCTCTTGAGGAGTTTAACTTGGTTACGGGTAGGGATAATTATTGAGACAAAGGCATTTTTTGGGGGGTCGTATCGAACCCTGAATGTTCCTGGTCGAAGACCTGGTTCGACGTGTCCGCTGAGCTTGCGCCGCTTTAGGGCATCCCTAATAGCTGCAAAGGCGGTTTTATTAGCGTAGGGCTTCTCGAGCTGCGCCTTGGCGGCGGAACCATCAATCTTCCGCCAATGGTAAAGAATGAATGGTATATGGACGGGTTTCGTTTTTTCAGCGGCCCGCAACGCTAGATCATAATCTTGGCTGCCGTCGTAGCCATTGCGGAGCCAGCCAAGGGATTCGACGAACTTTCTTCGGTAAACTGCGAGATGACACGGATACATTTGAGAGAGGAGAAAGTACGGCGCAAAGTCCGATTTAAAGTAGGGGTCGCAACGACCTCCATCGGCTTCAATTTTGTCTTCGTCTGAATAAAGCCAATCAGCTTTGGGGAATTTGTTAATGTATTCCACCACGCGAAAGAGAGCGTCTGGCGTCAGGGTGTCGTCGTGGTCGAGAAAAGCGACGTACTGACCCGAAGCGTGTTTTAAGGCAGTGTTTGAGGCTTGAACAATCCCGGCATTTTTTGTTAGAGAGATGATTTTGTATTGTGGCTGGCTTTTAAGTAAACTCAAATACTCCGCCAGTTCCGGTGACTCTGAACCGTCGTCTACCATAACCAATTCCCAGTTGCGGTAAATTTGCTCTCTGACAGAAGCCACTGTCTCTATTAATATCGGCACCGGCGTCTTATAAAGTGGCACGATTACACTAATCTTCGGTTGAATTTTGAATGACCGCATTGTTTTTTGAAGTGACGTGATGCTTTCAGCGGTGAGTTGGTGCTGCTTTAACCAAGTCCGATATTGGGCGTTAATATCAGGTAAGCTGATCGGGTATTGTGATCCGCTATAGCGCCGTTGTTTCATTTTGCGCTCGAGACCAGGCCAACCCTCACTCCGGACAACTCTTAAAGCTATTCGTGCTGAGCGTACTGGCCGGATGAGTCGACTATAAACGCTGGCCACTCGCGTTATTAGGAACCACTTCTTAGAACTGTAGATTGAATGTAGCTGCTGGTTTAACTCGGCAAACTGATGCTCTAACTCAACAAGCTTCTGTTGGTAGGCCTCTTTTTTTTGTCGTTCAATCAAGGCCTCTTTTCTTAGGCCCTGAGTGTCCTCAAGGGCGGCGATCATTGTCGCTTGGTCCTTAATAAGCTTTTCTTTCTCTAGTAGCGTTGAAGTCTGGGCGCTAATGGTCGCTTCCCAATGTTTGAGTAAATCTTGCTGCGCTGACAGTGCTGATTCCTGGGTAGCCAGCAAATTACTTAAGACTGAGATGTGTCGGTCTTTGTCCTTAATAATTCCTAAGTGATGGCGCTGTATCGTCATCAATAAATTAAAAACTGATTGTTGGAATTTCTCGGCCACCCAAGGGTCTATCGTTTGGTAAGGTTTGCGAGCAATGGTTTTAGGGACACGGTCGCCCCTGATAGCGGTATAGATGGTTCTGTACCCGCCCGGATCACAATCAAAAGGAAAAATCTTCGAATTATAATGGTGGCTTAATTTAAGAAAAGCTTTTTCTACCTCAAGGGTGTACGCAGTAGCGACTAAAAGGTCAATCAAAACCATTTGGCTCCACAGGTCGATACGCTGGTTCCAGCTCTTAGTTATGGCGAGGTGATGTTTGGTGAAGATCGCCTCGATGTCCTCGGCTTTAGGTAATCCGTAATTGACGTGTTCTTTGAGCCAGGGGTGTTCTTCTCCTGTCAGATCTCGATAGTAGTCGTTCGACTTCTTCTCAAGGCGGGCTACGTCGGGCTGGTATAACGGTCCAGACAAGATAATTGCTGTTTTACAGACACGAACCTGTTCTTTGAGATATTTTTTACGATCGCCTGGCGGAATGTGCTCTAGCACGTCTGTTGAAACCACCAAGTCAAATGAGCGGTTTTTAAAGGGAAGCTGACGGCCGTCACCTTTAACGTAGTTCTCTTCACCGGAGTCATCGACATCAAGAATGGTAATTTGATCTTGCGGTAAAAACCGTTTCAAGAAATTGCCCCTACCTCCTACCTCGAGAATCGTAAACCTCTCTCCCCGACGCCTAAGAGCGTTAACGTGATCCGCGACCGAACGATATCGGGTGAAAATGCTAAATGACAATTTCATTATTGAGTTATTATGCGAGGACATTTATTGAAAAATCTTCCGATGAGAGTGTTAAATTTGGACTGTAATAAGGGTCACCATTCCTAATGGTATCTGACCACTTTTTATTAAAGTGTTCAATCTCCGCCAAGAACCGCTTTTGTTTTTCAAAGGTATCTTCATAACCGCGGGTCTTACTCTCATGGTGGTAGAGACGAGCTTCAGGTGTCCAGACGATCAGGTAACCTCTTTGACGGATTTTCAGGCAAAAGTCGATATCGTTAAAGGCAATCGGCAGTTCTGTGTCAAAGCCCCTAACCCCCTCAAAGGCAGTTCTCTTTGTCATTAAGCAGGCTCCAGTAGCGGCGCTCAGGTTCTGCACTACCTGAAGTCGCCCATAATAGCCCGGGTCATTTTGAGGAAAGTGTTTATGGGAATGACCAGCTATTCCTCCGATCCCTAAGATTACCCCGGCGTGCTGAATTGAACCGTCGTTGTAATGAAGCTTTGCCCCAACTACCCCGACTTCAGGATATTGAAGATGCATTAGCATCTGTTCTAGCCAGTCGGGGCTGATGACCTCGATGTCGTTATTAAGAAATAATAGGATCTCTCCCTTGGCCTTTGCTGCCGCGTCATTGTTAACCTCAGAGTAGTTGAATGGTTTTTCCCAGGGGACAACCTTGATTCCACGTTTCTTGTACTCAGAATAAAGCTCAAACGTCTCGGGACGCTGGCTGTGATTTTCCATGACGATAATCTCGTAATTTCTATATGTTGATTTATCCAGTATTGAACTGAGACATCGCCCAAGATCTTCTGGATGATCGTGGTTGGGGATGATTATCGAAATAAGTGGAGAGGCCAAGAGCTCGTACTGTACCTTAACTGCACCGTAAAAGGGACCTTCCTGAACAGTTCCTTGACGGCCGATTCGTTCAATATGATCCTGTACTACTTTAACCACCAGACTTGCTACCTCCGGTTTTGCCGAGGGATTAACCGAAGTTGAATGTTCGTGCTGTCTCCAGTGATAAAGGATTTTCGGAATGTGAACGATCTCCTGTGCTTTTTCGCTTGCTCTTAGGGTTAAGTCATAATCTTGGCAACCGTCATACTTACTCTGTAGCGGCCCTATAGTTTCAAGTAGCGAACGTTTAACGACTAGCAGATGAGTAATGTAGTTATAGCTTCTTAGTAGGTCTGGGCTCCAATTCGGCTTGAAGTGAGGTGAGTGCCGCGATCGGCCGTTATCGCTCAGCTTGTCTTCGTCTGAGTAAATAAGCTCCACTTTAGGTGATTGATTAACCGCTTGTGCCACTTCGTACAGGGCGAACGGTGCGAGAGTATCATCGTGGTCGAGAAAGGCGATAAATTCCCCGCCAGCGTTTTCTATGGCCTTGTTTGTATTGCCCGCAATACCTAAGTTGGAGTCAAGGAAGATGAGTTTAATACGTGAATCGGTTTGGCTTGTTAGGGTCAGATAATCTTCAATTTCCCCGGTAATCGGACGCGGCAGTACAAGACAGAGTTGCCAATGACTGTAGGTCTGTGACTGGACCGAATCGATCAGCTCCTGAAGGCGGGCAAGTGGTGTCTGGTAACAAGGAACAACGATACTGATCAATGGCTTGCGTGGAGGGGGCTGCTTTCGTTGCTGTTCCAGCTGGGTCTTACTAGGCTCGTTATTTCTAATCCAGTTTTGATAAGCGGCAGCTTGGAGTGCTCGCCTTAAGATTGAGGTATCTTTTGTGCCGAGAAGCCTCTGGGCGCTTTTTAGGAGAAACTGCCACCCACCGTAGCGACGATAGTAAACAACTAATCCTGCCATAAAATGCCAAAATTTTTTAGCTGGTCGGGTAAGACGGCGGATCTTGGACAGCATAGTCATGAGCAAATATGTTTAGCCGGTGGAAATTTTTTTCACCGTCATCGGACGATCAGCCGAAAGTATTGAATGAGGGTTTGGACTACCAGATATCAAAAAGCTGCTCGCCGCCGGATACTGGATGAAGTAAATAGTTATCGCCTCATTGGCGATGCCAGGTTCTATAATATATTCGCCGTCATTTAAGGTAGTGGGAATCGAGAAACTGAATTCAAATTCCTCCCCCGCCTTAACTTGGCTAAGATCGCCTTTGTTCTCAATTAGAGTATTAGTGGCAAATACCGCTTTAGTAACATTTTTATCCCAAACAGTGAGACCAGCAATTGGACTCGACACGGCGCGTTTGAATTTTACGCGGTAGCGCACTGTGACAGGTTCACCAAAACTGAATTTTCGTTTTGCTCGGCCGTTTTGATCACAAATTTCTATGCCGGTTACTTTGGCATACTCGGTCTCCCTGGAGTCACGTGGCTTCCGGTCCTCTTTCTCCTCATTTGAGGCTGGAGCCTCTGGGTTAACGGTTGTTTCGATCTCCCCTAAAACAATGCGGGCATAGTCAGAAAGTACCTCGCGGATTGGCCCGGCTGAGACAAGCGAACCTCCTTCTATTAAAACTCCGCGGTCGCAAAACTTCTCTAGAGCACCGCGGTCGTGTGAAACAAACACCACCGTTCTACTCTCACGTTTTAGTTTATAAAAATGATCGAAGCATTTTGTTTGAAATGCGGCGTCGCCAACGGCAAGTACCTCGTCAATAAGTAAAATATTACTTTTGGCGCGTATGGCAATAGAAAAAGCTAGCCGGACCTGCATACCCGATGAGTAGTTTTTCAGTTTTTGGTCCATAAACTTTTCCAATTCAGCAAATTCGACTATATCGTGGTACATTTTGGACATTTCTTCTCGGCTAAAGCCGAGCAGTGCCCCGTTGAGAAACACATTCTCTTTACCTGTTAGCTCAGGATTAAAGCCAACACCTAATTCGATGAAAGGTGTTAAGCTGCCGTTTACTTCAATTGACCCACTATCCGGAGTGTAGATGCCCGCCAGTAATTTGAGTAAAGTGCTTTTTCCGCTCCCATTGCGGCCGACGATGCCAAAAAACTCGCCCTTTTTTATCTTAAAAGAGATGCCATTTAAGACTTTTTGCTCTTCGAATCCGCGGTTCAGGCGGAAGAAGTTAACCAAACCCTGTTTGATGCCGCTGATACGCTCATGCGGTAATTTGAAACTTTTATGCAGGTCCTTAACGATAATCGCGGCTTTTTCTGACATTTATATCTCTTCGGCAAAGTGTTTTGATTTACTTTGGAAGTATAGACTGGCAATAATTATCAGCCCCACCACAATCACGTATGGGATTGAGGCAATATAGGGGTTACTGACTAGGTCATGGGTGCGAACAGCTTGGTGGCTGACTAGGTTGTAGCGGGCGTCTTGGAAAATTTGAGCAACTGGATTTAACAACAACACCTTAGCCGCTGTCTCGCTCTGAGCCATAACCATGCTGATAGGGTAAATAATCGGTGTTGCATAAAACAGGGCTTGGAGTATGACCTCCCAGATGTAGCCGACGTCGCGGTATTTGACCATCACCGCCGATAGAAGGAAAGCTAAGGCCAGAGCAAGTATATATAACTCAAGTATATTTAGCGGTAAATATAGGGCGGTTGCCTTCAGCTCTACTCGGTTGATAGCCATAAAAATAGCCACCACCCCCAAGTTGATAGCAAGATTAATCAGTGCGGAAATACTGCTGGCGACAACGATAATATACTTAGGAAGGCTAACTTTACGCAGAAGGTCGCTGCGTCCAACAATAGAATTCAATCCCTGACTTGTGGCTTCATGGAAAAATGTCCAAAGCACTAAACCTAGGAGTAGATAGACCGGAAAATGCTCAACGTCCGAGCCGAAGCGTAAAAAACGAACAAAGACTAAGTACAAAATTGTAAACAGTAGTAGGGGCTTTAGCAGTGACCAGAGATACCCAAGGACTGATCCTTGATAGCGCAATTTAAAGTCGGTGATTACTAGCTCACGCAACAGGATGCGATTACGGCGGTTGAAGATGCTAACTGGGTTTATCATTGATCGGTTATACCCTATTATACAAGGGTAAATGCCTGAAATAAACCGGATTGCCGTCATCGTTCTAAACTGGAACGGCGCTGATATGCTGTCGGAGTGCTTAGACTCGCTTTTTGCTCAAGACTATCCTGATTATTTCGTGATCGTTGTCGATAACGGCTCAACAGACGGCTCAAGGACCGTCTTGGAGCGGTATCAGGCCAAGATGGGCCAGCAACTCCAGGTGATTTTTAACAACAGCAACCTTGGTTTTGCCGGTGGGGCTAACGCTGGAATTCGTTTGGCGCTCAAGCAGCAAGTTGGCGCAATTGCTTTACTCAATAATGATGCGGCAGCAAAAAAGAACTGGCTGACAGAGCTGGCGGCAGTCCTACAAGACAACTCGCGGATCGGCATTGCAACTGGTTTATTACTGAACGCAACCGGTCAAATGATCGACAGCACTGGCGATTTTTACTCGATCTGGGGGCTAGCCTTTCCAAGAGACAGAGACAAACCCACCCAACAAGCCACGGACTCTGGTTACGTTTTTGGGGCCACTGGCGGGGCTAGTTTATATCGAGTAGAGATGCTTAATGAGATAGGCCTGTTCGACGAGAAATTCTTTGCTTACTACGAAGACGTCGATATTAGTTTTCGAGCCCAACTGGCCGGCTGGAAGGCGTACTACACCAAGGTCGCTGTTGCTTTTCACCGCCGCGGCGCCACTAGCGATAAACTAGTCGGCTTTACCGTTTATCAAACACTTAAGAACTTGCCCCTACTTTTTATTAAAAACGTCCCCCGAGGACTGCTCTTAAAAATCGGCCTCAGATTTATGCTTATTTATCCGGCCGTGTTTCTTAACCGGGCTCGCCGCAACGTTTGGCCTCAGGCGATTAAAGGATTTTTTGCGGCCTGCTACCTGCTTCCTCAAGCCCTAGCAGATAGATACCATATTCAAAAGAGCAGAAAGGTCAGTGCCGAATATATTAAGAGTACAATCTGGCCGGAGCTCCCACCAACCCACAAAAGACTGAAGAAATTGTGGCGAAAGCTGGTAGTAAGATGAAATTAGCCCTAAGTACCCTCAAGTATTTGCCATATTGGGGTGCCGCAATAACCCTCCTCCTGCTACCCCTCCAAGGCCTCTGGTTGCAAGATGCCTTCATCCCTTGGCAGGCACATGTCTTAGTAATCTTCGGCGCGCTGGTTCTCTTTGCGATCGGCTGGTCCTTAGTGGGATTACTGCGCGCCAAACATTCGTTTGCCGGAGTCGATACTCTCGTTTTGGTGTTCATTGGCTTTGTCTTTTTGAGCTTCCTCTGGACCGAGGCGCCAGATAACTACCTGCGCGGTTTGCGCTACAGTATCTTTGCTCCACTACTCTACTTTGTCGGCCGTGCGAGTACCTTGCTCACTAGTGAGACCGGCTTTCCGTGGGAGAAAATTCTCAAATTCTCGTTCTACAGTGTTGGTGTAGTGGCGGCACTCCAGTGGCTTTTCTGGCAGATTGATGCCGGGCAACTTTTAGAGACGCTAAAACTGAGCATGGAGCACTGGGCTGGCGAGTGGCCGAGACTACAAGGATCACTACCCGGTCCGAACCAACTAGCCACCTTTTTAATGGTGGCCTCTCTTTGGCTGTTCTGGAGAGGCTATCTCAGTTCGTGGCTGCTAGCCGCCGCCGCCGTTCTAGTAGTGCTGACTTTATCCCGTAGCGCTATTTTGGGCTTAGCAGTGGGGTTGGTCGTGCCGTACCTAGTCATTCAATTACCTCAGGGGGCGAAATCGAAGATGGCAATGTTGGTTGTTGTGGCGGCGTCGCTTGCTATCGCGACAGTATTCTTGGTCGAACCACTCCGTCGCAACTTTGTTGAGGAGCGCCATACCGCTGAACGCCTGGAAACCTGGGGGCAGGTCAAGGCACGCTTTGCCGCCGCTACTCCAACCGAGCTTCTTATCGGCCACGGTCCCGGCACGGCGGGGCCGGGTAGCCTCCTCCACGACGACCCGTTCATTCCCGAAAACTGGTTTTTGCAGATCGTTTACGAGTACGGCATCGTTGGTTTGGGCCTGATATTGGTTACTTGGGGCGCCCTGTTAGTTTTTGCCTACCGCAATAAGTCGTCGCCGTTGGTGGCGCTAATTTTAGGGGTTGGTGTGAACTCGCTCTTCCTACATCCGTTAAGTGACAACACCTTCACAGCAATGTGGTTTTACCTGCTGCTGGGCTTAGGTTACAACTTAAACAATGAAAAAGGCACACATCGGGCTTGATTTGAGGTTTTACAGGGGGGCCACCGGCGGATTGGGTCGCTATAGTCGGAACCTGCTTAGAGAGATATTGAAGTTAGACGAAGACAACGAGTACACGGCGATTATTACGCCGGAGGACGAGGCAGAGCTCGACCTTCGCGCAAGGAACCTGAAAAAAATTGTTGTTGACATTCCTCACTACTCTTTGGCCGAGCAAACTAAACTGCCCGGTATTTTAAAATCCCACAATTTCGACTTAGTCCACTTTGCCAACTTTAATCATCCTGTTTTATATCGGCGGCCGTTCGTGGTGACGGTGCACGATTTGATTATGCATCTTTACCCGAGCGGCAAGCAGAAAAAGTCGTTGCCGCGCCGGTTGGCCTACCGGCTGGTGATGCGGGATTGCAAAAGAGCTAAAAAAATCATTGTGCCAAGCGCTGCCACGCGCGATGACTTGGTGAACATGCTTGGGTTTCCGTATCACAAAATTGTGATAACGCCGGAGGGTGCCGAAAGCCGTTTCCGTCCGGCCGACCTGGCGCTTGTCGCTACGCTAAAAACCAAGCTGAAACTTCCTGATAGATACTTGCTTTTTGTTAGCCGCTGGGAAGAATACAAGGGGCTACTAAAATTAATAGAAGCCCATAAAATCTTGAGTCGTGATTTCCCCGATCTTGGGCTGGTTATCGCCGGCAAGCCAGACCAGCAAAACCTCAAGGTCGCCGCCGCGGTCGAGGCGGCTAAAAAAGATAACCCGAAAATAATTACGCCGGGGTTTGTCAGCGACGAAGACTTAGCGACACTGTATTCAGGCGCCGCAGTCTATGTTCATCCGAGTTTGTACGAGGGCTTTGGCATCATGATTTTAGAGGCCTTTGCTTGCGGTGTGCCCGTGGTTACTAGCAACACCTCCAGCTTGCCGGAGGTAGTTGGCGATGCCGGTTTGCTTGTCGACCCAACAAATACCTTAGAGCTGGCTACGGCGATAAAAAAAATCCTCTCCGGCAACAAGCTTGCCGAAAGTTTGCGCCTAAGGGGCCTAGAGCGGGTTAAGCAGTACTCGTGGGAGAAGATGGCAAGACAAACGCTGGAAGTGTACAGGCAAATTCTAGCTTAGAAAAAAGCCCCGCAACCGGGGCTTCAGAAGCCACCACCCCGCCTCTCACTAACGAGGCGAGCGACCACACGAGCCGGGGCGCTGATCCAGAGCGGGTCAAGACTGTAGATCAGTTTTAGAACCGCCAGCTTGATCGCTCCGTAAGGCGGTCTTTCCCCAGAATCAAGAAAGTCCACCTTATCTATGCCGCAAGAGCGTAGCGTCTGTGCGGCCAACAATGCGTGGTCGGGGTGGCTAACAAGCAGAACAAATGCACCTGCCCACTCAGGCGAGTGCAGCTTGCGAGCCAACCTGATCATGTCTTCGGCTGTGAAACAGCCCTCCGACTGAATGAAAGCCATCCTGTCGGAGTGCTCCGGAAACCTAGCCAGAAACCAGCGTTTGGCTACTGCCGCTTCCGAGAGTTCGGCCTGCGCTCGCCAACCGCCAACGATAGCCAGTTTAGCTTGGCCATCTTCACTCAGCCGCTTGGCGGCTGTCTCGAGACGTTGTTGGCAAGCGGCTCCGGGATGAACTGCAACCTTGCCATCGTTGGCAACGGCTGCTCGGTTGCCGCTGGTGGGAACCACCAAGAGAGTGGTTTGTCGCACATCTTGCCTCCTTGTAGTTGGTACGAACTAGAAACGAATTCTTTCAAATGCTAGCCCAAAAGTCAATACACCGCGAAGGATCTTGCTCGAGATCGTGCTGACAGGTAAAATGGCGAAGATGAATTTTGAAAGCATAGTTCTCTACGGCGCTACCGCGGCCGGTTTGGTAACGATACTTTACGGTTTTTGGCTGATTAGCTGGATTAACCGCCGACAGCGGGGCGATAAAAAAATGTTGGAAATCGCCTCAGCAATCGCGGTTGGCGCTAGGGCATACTTGGCGCGCCAGTACAAAACGATCGCCGTTGTGGCCGCAGTGGCTTTTATTCTCATCGGGTTTTTCCTGAGCTGGAAGATCGCCGCTGGTTTCTTGCTGGGAGCGGCCTTGTCGGCTCTCTCCGGTTTTATCGGCATGACCATATCTGTTTCAGCCAACGTTCGCACGGCTGAGGCCGCCAAGAGCGGTCTATCGGCGGCTCTCAGAGTCGCTTTCCGAGGCGGCGCTGTTACGGGCCTGATGGTAGTTGGTTTGGGGCTGCTGGGGACGACCGTTTTTTACTTTCTGACGCGAGACATCGCTTCGCTGGTAGGTCTGGCCTTCGGCGGATCGCTCATCTCAATTTTTGCTCGCCTTGGCGGCGGCATTTACACTAAAGCGGCTGATGTGGGCGGCGATTTGGTCGGGAAAGTCGAGGCCGGCATTCCTGAGGACGACCCGAGAAATCCGGCGGTCATTGCCGATAACGTCGGCGATAACGTCGGCGATTGCGCCGGTATGGCGGCTGATTTATTTGAAACTTATGTTGTGACGGCCGTTTCGGCGATGCTGCTTGGCTCGATAATCTTTCCCAACGAGCACTCGGCGGTTTTATTGCCGATTGCCCTAGGCGCCGTGGCGGTAATCGCCTCAGTAATCGGCTCTTGGTTTGTCAGCGTCGGCCAATCAATCAAGCCCAACATTATGGCGGCGATGTACCGTGCTTTGGCGGTTTCGGCCGTTCTCGCCGCAGCGGGGTTCTATCCGGTTATCAACTGGTTAGTCGGCGGCTCAACTGAGCTTGACGGTAGCCGACTTTTCGGTGCTTCTTTGGTCGGTTTGGCGGTTACAGCGGCTATGATGGTCATCACTGAATACTACACCTCAACCAAGTATCGGCCGGTCAAGCAGGTAGCTGAGGCCTCGAAAACAGGCCACGGCACCAACATCATTGCTGGCTTGGCGCTATCGATGCGTTCAACGATGCTGCCAGTTATTGTTATTGTTGCCGGCACACTTGTCAGCTACTCACTAGCGGAACTTTACGGGATCGCCATTGCCGCTTTTGCCATGCTGAGTTTAACCGGCATTATTGTTGCCATCGACGCTTACGGTCCGATTACCGACAACGCCGGCGGTATTGCTGAGATGAGCGGACTCTCGGAGGAGGTTCGCTTAGTAACCGATGAACTCGATGCCGTTGGCAATACTACCAAGGCCGTCACCAAGGGCTACGCAATCGCCTCGGCCGCTTTGGCGGCGCTGGTGCTGTTTGCTTCATACACAGAAGAGATAGTTTTGAGGGGAGTTTCGGTCAGCTACGATTTGGCCGATCCGAAAGTTCTGGTCGGGTTGTTTATCGGCGCCCTTCTGCCTTACATCTTTGGGGCGATGGCGATGGAGGCGGTCGGCCGCGCCGCCGGAGCGGTTGTCAGCGAAGTCAGGCGTCAGTTTAAAGAGCGCCGCGGCATCCTCGAGGGCAAGGTCAAGCCGGATTACGCCCGAGCGGTTTCAATAGTGACGGGCGCGGCCTTAAAGGAGATGATTGTACCGGCCCTGATTCCAGTTGTGATTCCGATAACTGTCGGCCTGATACTCGGCCCGGCGGCTCTGGGCGGTTTGCTGATTGGAACTATTGTAACGGGCCTGTTTGTCGCTATCTCAATGACTACCGGCGGCGCCGCGTGGGATAACGCCAAAAAATACATTGAACAGGGGCATTTTGGCGGCAAGGGCAGCGAAACCCACAAAGCGGCTGTTACGGGGGATACCGTTGGTGACCCATACAAGGACACCGCCGGTCCGGCAATCAACCCGATGATTAAAATAATCAACATCGTTGCCATTCTGATCATCGGCTTTATCATTTAAAATGAAAAAAGTGCCGGCTTGGACGGTAAAGCGACTTGCTGGCGCCCGGGTGATTTTGGTTGATGCCCAAAGTAACGAGCTCTCTGTAGAGCGCTCGCTCATTCCGGCCCATGTTAAAATCGGCGATCTAGTGACGGCTGAATTCTTTCTACTTAAAGACAAGCAGAAGCGCCAAGAGAATTTGGCTCGAGCGGTTCTTGAAGAAATATTGGGCAGCCGCTAGGGTAATCTCATGAACAAAAAATTCTGGGACGCCCTAATGCAGAAACTCTCGCGTATGGCGGCTAAAAACCCTCGCCAATACCGATTATTCGCTTGGATTTTGGGAGTAGCGCTATCGCTGGTGGCGCTGTATTTGCTCTACTCAATCTCATTTTTGGGGCGGATTTACCCGAATGTATACCTTGGCCAACAGAGTTTTGCCGGACTTACGATAGAACAAGCCAAGGCGAAACTGGAAATACTCGAACAGGATCGCCCGGCTCAACCGATAACGCTAATTTACAGAGAGACCTCAGCCGAAATCAGCCCCGATGAGATCGGTTGGCAGATTGACAAAGACAAGACCGTCTCGGCGATGTATGCCTTAGGACGAAGCGGTGGGTTCTTTAGTTCGCTAGCAGAACAGCTCGGCACGCTCGTCAAAAAGAAGCGCTTGATTGCTAAAGCCACCTACGATCTTGAACTGCTCGAGGCCCGAATCGCCGAAGTCGCGGAAGTAGTTGACCAAAGGGCGATAGATGCCAGCGCCCAATTTGTCCTGAATCGGCTTGTTGTTACCAGAGAGCAGGTCGGCAAAAGGGTTAATCAAGAGCTGATAGCGAGGCAATTGACAGACCGCTGGGGCAGTTTTACCGCGGGTGAAATTGTTATTGAGCTTGAATTTGAAGCGCCCAAAATAGTCCTTGGCGATGAGGCCGAACTTGAGGCCACGGTTGAAAAATTGTCAAAGTACCAGCTGACACTAATTTCGCCGCGGGAGAAAAAGTCTCTCAAGCCCGACGAGATTCGTCAGTTGATCGGCTTTGTTGGTAAAGATCCGCTGCTGGGGGTGGATAATCCAGTTTCGCAGCAGATTCTAACCGCTGAATTTACCTTGCAGGCGGTAATGAACTTTCTTGGCCAGTACGCTCAAACAATCGACCAACCCGCTCGCGACCCCAAGCTGGAAATAAGAAGCGGCCAACTGGTAATCGCTGAGAAATCGAAGGAGGGTACGGTAGTTGATATTACCGTCTCGGCCGAGCTGATACTGGGGGCTCTGCATCAGGAGCCCGAGCCGCGTGAAGTAGCGCTGGTAATGAAAACGGCTTTGCCGGTAATCAGTGAGAACAACTTGAGCGAGCTGGGGATTGTCGAGCGGATTGGCTACGGCGAAACCAACTTTACCGGCTCGCCTGCTAATCGCCGCCACAACATCGCTAACGGTACCTCCATCCTCCAAAGCGCCCTAATCAAGCCGGGTGAGGAATTTTCAACAGTCAAAGCGCTCGGCGCGGTTGATAATACAACTGGCTTTCTGCCGGAGTTGGTGATTAAGGAGAACCGAACCGTTCCGGAATTCGGTGGCGGTTTATGTCAAGTTTCCACCACTCTTTTTAGATCGGTCCTGAACGCTGGGCTGAAAGTTACCGAGCGGCGCAATCATTCCTATCGGGTTTCGTACTACGAGCCACCAGTAGGGCTTGACGCAACAATTTATCTGCCCAAGCCGGACTTTAGATTTCTCAACGACACGCCCGGACATATCCTTGTTCAGGGCAGAGTTATCGGCAACAAAGTGGTCTTTGAGCTTTGGGGCACTAGCGATGGCCGCACCACCCACTTAACCGAGCCGATTGTTTCTAATATTACTCCCCCGGGGGAGCCGATTTACGTTGAAACCGACACCTTGCCTAAAGGCGAGCAGAAGCAAATCGAGAAACCCCACGAGGGCGCAACGGCTGTAGTCACTTACACCGTCAGCCGTAACGGCCAAGTAATCAATAAGCAAACTTTCCGCTCGGTCTATAAAGCGTGGCCGGCCCGTTTCTTGGTCGGGACTAACGAGAGTTTACCCCCAACAACTCAAGACCCGGCTTAGCTAGTTAAGGGTTTGATCATTGGCTTTTTCGTCCTTTTACGCTACAATTGGGTCACCGAATCTGAACAAGGAGGAAGAATGTGTCGCGGCGCTACAAAGAAATGCAGCGGTACTATGCAGACCACATCCAAAAGCTAAATAGCTGTCTGGCCTACAGCCAGAGGATTGCTATGAGCGTATACTTTCTGGAGTCTGACGGCGCAGTCAGGCGCACCGAACTGGAGCGCTTAGACGCCATCAACGCCATCGCCTCGGCATTGGGTCGAAGAACAAAGCTGCCGGAAGAGCAACTCTTCCGGGCGGCTGAGAATGCTCTAGAGAGCGCTCTGGAGGAGCTGGAGTTTCGCCGGGAGCTTTCTAGGGGAGGTTACTCCCAGCTCGCCCTGCTGCCAGTTCAACTAGCAGTTCTGGAGATGTTAGTGAAAGCGGGGTTCAAACGTCTCAAAGAATTGCAGCAAGCCGTCAAAAGCGGTGCAGTTATGAAAATCCGGGGCATAAACAAAGCCCGGGTCCGTATGATCAGAAGGGCGCTTGAACCCAGCAGAAAGCCGCCCAAAGCTAGACTTGAGGCGGCGGGGCAGAAAACTCTGTTTTAGCTCTGCCGCCGACCAACGGAGCCCTCGTATTATGCGGGGGCTTCTTCTTATGAGCCAGTTAAATTAAGATAAAGCCATGGCGAATTTGGCAAAAATATTTCGCGCTTACGATATTCGCGGTGTTTATCCGGGGGAGATTGACGAGGCCGCCGTCAACAAGATTGCTCGTGCCTACGCCAAGTTTTTGAAACCGAAAATTGTGGCGGTCGGCCGCGATGTCCGTCAATCTGGACCGGCGTTGGAAAAAGCGCTGACTGAGGGCTTGATCAGTCAGGGCGTCCAAGTGGCCGCTATCGGTCAAGTGCCAACAGAAGTGCTTTATTTCGCTGTCGGCTACTATCATTACGACGGCGGCATTCAGGTGACGGCTTCTCACAACCCAGCCGAGTTTAACGGCCTGAAGCTGGTTGGTCGCTCCGTTGAGGCCATCTCTTCTGAGAGCGGCTTAAAGGAAATTGAGCGGCTGAGCCACCTTGATTTGCCTCCATCAAAAAGAGTCGCTTCAGCTCTGCCCAAGCAAGTGCTGGAAGATTACTTCGACCACCTCACCAAATTTGTCGAGTTTGACAGCTCTCGCCCACTTAAAATTGTTGCTAACAATAATTTCGGCCTGTCTGGAATTTTGGCAGGTCAATTTTTATCGCGAGTTAAAGCCGAACAAATTAATCTACTCGAGCTCAATTTTCGGCCTGATGGCAATTTTCCTAAGGGCCGGCCAGATCCTCTAATACCCGCGAGCAGAGTTGAGACATCGCAAATGATCCGTTCAACCGGCGCTGATTTCGGTGTGGCTTGGGACGCTGACGGCGATCGTTGTTTTTTCTTTGACGAGCGAGGGGATTTCATTGAAAGTTCCCATGTCGGCGCCGTTTTGGTTGATTATTTGATTAAGAAAGAGCCAGCCGGCAGTCGTCCGGCCATCATCTACGACCCGCGCAACGTCTGGGCGATGGAGGAGGCCATTAGCCGTCTAGGCGGCCGGGCCATCCAAAGCAAAGCCGGCCATACTTTTATTAAAAACCGAATGCGTCAGGAAGGGGCGTTGTTTGCTTGTGAAACGAGCGGCCATTACTATTTCCGAGACTTCTTCGGAGCCGATAACGGCCTGATCCCGTTTCTGCTTCTGCTTAATATCATCAGTCAACACAACGGGCCGGTTTCGGCGCTCTTTCGGCCGCTCAAAGAGAAATTTGCTGTTTCTGGTGAGATAAACTTTCAGATTGCCGACAAGGAGGCCGCCATAGCTAAGCTGGAAGGTCATTACAGCGCCGGCAGAGTTGATCGAACGGACGGGCTATCGGTTAGCTTTGGCACTTGGCGCTTTAACGCCCGCACCTCCAACACGGAGGATCTGTTGCGATTGAATGTTGAAGCCAAAGACGCCTCCCTGTGCCGAGCAAAAACAGCAGAACTAAGCCATCTATTGAAAAAGTTGGCCGCTAAATAAAAACGGCCCGCCGAAGAAATCGGCAGGCCGCGAATTGGGCGCAAGTCAGATTGACTTGCTTTTGTGGTCGTAGCAGACCACCCGACAGGCCCCCCCAACTTGGCGAAGTCTGTCTTCCCTCATCCACCGGGCGGGATCGCCCGAGCAAATCGTCTTCTTGCCCTCTTCTTCGCAGAAAGGACATAGTCGAGACGACACTTCCACTAAGACGCCTGACTTAGGCGGAAGTGGCTTTCCCCTCAGCTGTCCAAGCGTTGTTACCTGCAGACTGAAGGCGGGATCCCATTCGTTGGCTCTTCTTGTCATTATGCTTACCCCCTCCTTGGGTAAGGATTATTTTACCCAATTCGGAGGGCTTAATCAACCAAGCCGAGCGCGTTTTTAACTTGAGTGAGTTTCTGCTGGGCAAGCGGTCGCGCGGCTTCGGCGCCGCGAGCAAAAATTTTTCGCAGTTTTTCTGGATCGCCATTCAGGCCGTGATACGCTTTTTGGACCGGCCCAAGGAAATCTAGAACATCCTCAATCAGCTGGTCTTTCAGTTCGCTGTAGCGGATGGTGCCGTGCCTCTGCTGGTCACGGAAATGTAAAAATGTCTCAGGTGAGCTTAAACCCTCCATAATTCTAAGCAGATTCTTAACGCCTTCGTTGGCTCGCCCCGGGCTGGTTTGGGTAACCGCCTTTTTAATTGTTCGAACCACCTCGTCTTCGTCATCCAGAAGACCTATCGCACTGCCTGGGATTGATTTTGACATTTTTTGGGCAGGATTTGACAGCGACATTATCCGGGCGCCTTCATTGAGGATCGGCCTGGGTTGCTTGAAGATCTTGCCAGCGTGACTGTTGAAGGAACGGGCGATCTCTCTGGCCAATTCCAGATGCTGAATCTGATCTTCGCCCACCGGCACCGCCTCGGCGTCGTAAGTTAAAACATCAGAGGCCATCAACACTGGATAGCCGAACAGCCCGGCGTTCTGGCCAAGGCGATCCGATTTTTCCTTGTATTGGGTCATCCGCCCCAACGCCCCAACTGAGGTGAAGTTCAGCAGCAACCAAGCTAGCTCGGCTTGTTCCGGAATGTCAGACTGGAGAAATAAAACGCTCCCTCTAGGGTCAACGCCAAGCGCAACCAGCATCGCCAAAGTAGAGAGGGTGTCTTGCCGCAGCCGGTCCGGCTCCGGCTTAGTCGTCAGGGCGTGATAATCAGCCACAAAGAAAAAGCAATCGTAGTCTTGCTGTAGCTCAACCCACTGTTTGATTGCCCCCAGATAGTTGCCCAGATGCAACTCTCCAGTGGGCTTGATGCCTGATACTAGTCGCTTAACCATCGCTTGTATTGTAGTCGCTTCTTGGCGGCTTCCCAAGTGTCCTGCGCCTTGCGGCTCTGAGCCGAAGCTAGCCAAGCGGGGGTCTTGACGCCAATGTAAAGTTGGCTTTACAATAACACTTGCAAATATGGGAAAAGATCTAAAAAAGGAGGTTGAATGAAGTTACAGCCACTTTCTGACAGACTGCTCGTCAAACCGCTCGAGAGCGAGCAAGTCTCAAAGTCGGGTATCGTTATCCCCGACACAGCTAAAGAGAAACCGCAAGAGGGTGAGGTAGTCGCCGTTGGGCCGGGTCGACTGGACAAAGACGGCAAACGCGTGCCGATGGAAATTAAAGTCGGCGACAAAGTAATCTTCTCAAAATACGGCGGCGATGAGTTCAAAATCGGCGACCAAGAGTACAAAATCATCCGCGAGGATGAAGTGCTAGGCATCCTGAAAGGATGAATTTACAATTTTCAGTTCCCAATTTCCAATCAAGTCTCAATGACTCAATGTTTGGAAATTGGACGAGTGAAAATCCAATGAAAATTGCAAAATTAGAAATTGAAAATTAAAGGAAAAGGAGTTCTAAATGGCAAAACAAATTAAATTTTCCGAAGACGCGAGGGAGAAAATCAGGTTTGGCATAAACCGGCTGGCCGATACCGTCAAGGTAACTCTCGGGCCTAAGGGGCGAAACGTCCTGCTAGACAAGGGTTTTGGCAGTCCGGTTATAACCAACGATGGGGTTACCATCGCTAAGGAGATCGACTTAGAGGACAAATTTGAAAACATGGGGGCGCAGTTGGTTAAAGACGTTGCTTCCAAAACCAACGACATCGCCGGTGATGGCACCACTACCGCCACCATTTTGGCTCAAGCGATGATTAACGAGGGCTTGCGCCACGCCTCCAGCGGTGTTTCTGTCATGAGCTTACGCCGCGGAATTGAGAAAGCGACAGAAGCTGTTGTCGCTCATCTGAAAAAGCACGCTAAGAAAATCACAAATAAAGAAGAGATCGCCCAAGTTGCTTCAATCTCTGCCAACGACACCGAAATCGGTAATCTTATCGCCGAGGTGTTTGAGAAGGTCGGTAACGACGGCGTCATCACAGTGGAAGAGTCTCAGACCCTTGGGGTAGAGCATGAAATGACTGAGGGGATGCAGTTCGACCAAGGTTTCGTTTCGGCCTATTTAGTGACCGATTCTTCACGCATGGAGGCGGTCATAGACAAGCCCCATATCCTCATTACAGATAAGAAAATTTCCTCAATCCAAGAGATTCTGCCGCTTTTGGAGCAGTTGGCTCAATCAGGCAAAAAAGACTTGGTGATTATCGCCGAAGACATCGAGGGAGAGGCGCTGGCGACGCTGGTAGTCAATAAGCTGCGCGGCGTCCTTAACGTCTTAGCGGTCAAGGCGCCCGGTTTCGGCGATCGGCGCAAAGAGATGCTGCAGGATATCGCCATTCTTACCGGTGGTCAGGTCGTTTCTGAAGATGCCGGTATGAAGCTTGAATCGGCGACTGTTGAGATGCTCGGCCAAGCCCGTCGCGTGGTGAGCGATAAAGACAACACCACCATCGTTGACGGCAAGGGCTCATCTTCGGCCATTAAGGAACGGATTGCTCAAATTAGGACACAAATAGAGAAAACCACCAGCGATTACGATAAAGATAAACTTAAAGAACGGCTCGGCAAGCTTTCGGGGGGCGTGGCGGTAATCAAAGTTGGCGCGGCCAGCGAAGTTGAGCAAAAAGAAAAACAGCACCGCGTTGAAGATGCCAAAGAAGCCACTCGGGCGGCCATTGAAGAAGGCGTTGTCGCCGGCGGCGGTAGTGCCTTAGTCCAAGCTCAAGAGGCGCTTAACTCGCTTAAAAGCGAAGGCGACGAGGAAATCGGTATCGAAATCGTCCGCAAAGCGCTACAGGTGCCGTCGTGGCAGATTGCTCACAACGCCGGCGCTGAAGGAGCAATCATCGTCTCTAAAATCGCTGAAGGCAAACGGGGTCACGGTTACGATGCCGCCAGCGGCAAGTTCGTTGACATGATTGCTTCAGGCATTATTGATCCGCTCAAGGTTACTAGATCAGCTCTGCAAAACGCCGCCTCGGTGGCCGCGATGGTTCTAACCACGGAAGCGGCGGTAGCTGAACTGCCGGAGAAAAATCCGTCTTCAGGTGGACTTACCCCACCGATGCCCGGCGGCATGGGCGGTATGGATATGGGAATGTAAGCGGAGGATGAACTAAAGGAAGTTAAAAGAAAGCGCGGGTAAACCCCGCGCTTTTGCGAAGCAATGAGAACCGTTCGCTATTCTCAACTCTCAGAAAACGACAAGGAAAAATTGTCTCGACAAAGGGGGCAGGTTTATAAAAAAGTAATACTTGAATCGACAGCAAAATATATAATCATAAAGCTCAGCTAGAATTAGCCCAGAGTCTGTACGAAACTTATCTTAATGCGGGCAAGACCGGCGAAAGAATGTTGCAGATCAACACCGTCAACAGGATATTCACCTTGTGGTTTGAGCTGGCTGACCAGCTATAATTGATAATTAAGCTAATCGAATCTAACGAGTGGCAGGCCTACGTCAGGGCTAGTAACCACCGTGTGCAAGAGTTTTACGAATCCTGGGCCAATGGCACTCATGGGGAAGAAAGTGTTTACCGGATGATGGGTATTCCGCCTTCCCAGCACCTGCGCCCTCATGTGAAAGACGCGGTCAAGGCGTAAAAGGATAATCTTATCAAAATGGGCCAGATTTACGCCACGATCAGTAGTGCAATTCCGGGGAGCTACGCGACTAAGCATGGTTATAAAGTTGTTTACCCGTCTGGGTCATCGAGGGCCATATTCGATTTCGGTCAAGAAGATCACTTAGTTTTGGCCGACTTAGGGAAAGCTACAGGCTTACCGAGTGGGGGAGAAAGCTTCTTCATTGTCACCGGGAGATTGGGAAAAGGCGTAGAGGGAGAAGTCGAAACACTGAAAAGGATAATTCACAATATGGAGATTTATTCAAAAGAAATAGAAGAGCTGGCTGACATGGCTTTGAAGAAGATTGACGACCCGCACTTTACCTTTCACGTAGCTTGAATTTGATCAGGATTAAGCCCAACGAAGAGTGTCCATGCAGTTCTAGGGCTAGGCCAGATGGTAAACCGGAAAAGTATAAGAGGTGTCACGGCTCAAAGTAATGTCTCATGCCACCCTAGAGCCACGCAATCCTTAGGGGTTTTTAACCAAAGAATAGTTTTGTTTTTGCTGTTTTTTTGTTTAAAAACCAGACCACCCCGACCATCACCACTAAACCAGCCGCATATCTCAACAAGTAAAGGAAGCCTAATGAGGCTGATGTTTTGTTGGGTCTGAGGTCTGTATATGCATTAAAGCCACTCGTCTTTAACGTCGGATGGACTGCCAGGAACGTCAATAACCCGACGACGATCAGCAGGATAGCAAATGTATTGTCTGACATCTTATCTTGAGAAAACCCATATTAATACTCCAACGACTATTATTGCGATTAAGATAAGTACAGGCTGACTTTTTGTCTTTCCGTCGGGGCCCCAAGATAGTTGAAAATGCTTTCACCGAATTTTCGTTCAAAAGCATCTCTAATCCTCCTCATTTTTTTCTTCATAACCCTGTCGCCGATACGAACCATCTCATGGACTACCTCAGGTCGCAAGCTCGCATTGTATTCATTGCCCTTTATCTGTTCTAGAATTTTGAGACGCTGGTTCTTCCAATCCTTTAGTAGGACACTATGAGTTTTGGCAAACTGAAATCTGTTGTTGCAGTTCCATTCTAAGTCATTTAATTGCTGAGTTTCACCAAGAGAAAGCTCCTCGTGAAACTTGTTTAGAAACCTAATCTCCTCTTTTGAAAACTTGTCATTGTCTTTAGTGCCACTCATTTGAGTCCCAGTATAGGACAGTAATGTGTCTTTTAAAACTAGGGTCTTAAGAGGGGTTTCAACCGACGGGAAGCCCTTTCGGTTATATCCAGCACTATTTGAAAACTGGAACAAATACTTCACAACTGTCTGTGGTCCCGAGGTGAAGTTTCGCGGACGATACCGCCCGTGGTGTCTTATTCACGCGAACCGCCCCGCGTCGAGCAAACCGATCAGCGTGAGTAGGGTCAAACGAAAACGGCTCCGGAATTTGTTCCTCACTTGATACAATCAGAAAAATGGCGGGAACATTTTATCGTTGTAAATCCAAAACATTACCTGGCACGCAGTACGCCGAGCTGAACCGAGCGGCCAGAAAGATCTTCCACGAGATCGAAAAGAAAACTAAGCGCCGACCGTATATTCGTAGCCCGATTTCGACAAAGAAAAAGTATTTATAAAATCTTTCTGGGATCATCTGGCAACGAAAGGCATGCGCGACAAAGCCCGGCGGGTTAAACTCTACTCCTGCGCCCTGGAACTTATCAAAGAAAACAAAACCACTAAACCAGAGCAGATCTTTGAGTCGAAACGCGAAAAGATTTATCGTTTCGCCGGGATTTGGGCTGATGAGAGGAAATTTTCTGTCCAAATCCGCCACGATCTCAAGACTGGCAACAGGTACTTCACGAGTGTTTTTCCAGAGTAACAAAAAATCCCCCGCCAAGTTGGTGCAGTAAACACCGGCCGGAGATTTTTCTTAAGTAAATGGTAGCAAAGTACCCCTAGCTTGTCAATGGGAGCAAGCCAAAACTCTTCCGCCAAAAGAAAACGCCCAAGCATGCAACGCCGTTGAATTGACGGGGCTGGTGGGGAGGGTCATCATTAGCTAATGCAAAGCGGGATCGCTAAGATTTCGCTGGTGGTGATTGTTGCCGGCGTCGTTTTGGTGCTCAGCGGTCTTGGCTACTTAATCTTTTTAGGTAGGAACTCGGGTGTTAGAGACGCCAAGCCGGTTGAGGAAGTTGCCGATACCGAAAGCGCTGATGCTAACCTGACCGCCGGCCAACGGCAGCTGCGTCAGCAGTGGCAAAGAAACTGCCAAGGCAGTGGCGCGGTAGCTCTAACGCATCTGCCAATGGATCCGGAGGACTTTGGCCCTTTTGTTCCCTACGGTTTACTGGCCGGGGCTCACGTGACTCCGATTGATCACGTTTACTTTTCCCCAAAAAGCTATAACTCGCCTCGGGACGCCTACCCCGTTTACGCCATGGGTGACGGCTACATAATTGAGGTTCAGCGTCGCAGCATCGATGTCGACACCGGCGCCACGCGAGCCGAGGAGTTCCGCCTAACTTTTCAGCACACTTGCACCTTCTTCACCTACTTTGATCTTGTCACAATCCTCTCAGATGAAGTGTATGAGGCATTCCCCGATCTTAAAACTCGCGACAGCGCCGTTGGGCATATGAAAGTAGCTGGTGGCCAGCAGATCGGTAGAATCGGCGGCCAAACGCTCGACACGGCCGTTTATAACCTCGAGCTAACCCTAAAGGGCTTTATCCATCCGGAGCTCTACGACGGCGAGGCCTGGAAAATCCATACTGACGAGTTCACAAAGTACTTCAGCCCGCCTCTGCAGGAAATTATTAACAGTCGCAACCCGCGCCAAGCCGAGCCCCGCGACGGCAAAATCGATTACGACGTTGACGGCAAACTGATCGGCAACTGGTTTAAGGAAGGGACAAAGGGCTATATCGACGAATCTAGTCCCGACCGCAGCTATTATTGGGAGGAACATCTGGCCTTGGTGCCGGATCTTTACGACCCGACGATGTTTTGGGTCTCGATCGGTAACTGGCAAGGTAAGGCGGGGCAATTTGCCGTTAAAGGCAACGCGCCGGATCCGGCCACTGTGGATGTATCAAGGGGCCTGATTAAGTATGAACTGGTGCAAAACAACTATTTTGACGCCAATAACCGGCCGTGGGACAACATGAGCTTTACTCCCTCAATCAGAGCCGAACCTTCCTCGAGAGAAGTTTTGGGCGTTGCCCTATTCCAGCTCTTTCAGGATCGTCAACTCAAAGCCGAGTTCTTTCCCGGCAAAACGGCCGCCCAAGTAGCCGGCTTTACCGATCAAGCTTGGATGTATTATCGCTAATCACAATTTTGCGATATTTGTCCTGAATTACTTATTAGATAAGTATCGTAAATTTTCTGGTAGCCATACGTCATATATCACGTATGGGGGTGTGGCGAACAAGCCCAGTTACCGTTGAAAAATTAGCAGAACAGGTGTAAAATTCTTCCAGATCCGCGCTAATTGCGCGGTAGGAGGTTCTCATGAAAAAGCGATCAGGTCGTCCCCCGAGCAATAATCCTTGGTATGGGGTGATTTCAGTCATCATCATTATCGGGGCGATTGCTTGGGTCTACTGCAGATACAATCAACTACCCTAACAACTTGGGGCCGCCCTGTGGGCGGCCCCGGAACTTCGCCAAGCCAGTATATTACACCGAGTCGTCTTGGTAAAGCGCGCTCGGACTTGGTTTTTGAGGGTTAACGTCGTAAAATGCACTCAACCAAAAGGAGGAGTAATATGTTTGGTCGTACCTTAATTGTTGGCGGCAGTAGCGGCTTGGGGCTGGAGATTGCCAGAACTATATTAAAAAGGGAGCTCGGCTCGGTTCGCGTTACCGGCTGCCAAGCGCCCCAAGACGCTGCTCGATTGAACTTTCGGCAGGTGGACCTTGGCGGCGTTGATTACCTAGGCAAGATTCGGGGACTCGTCCACGGCCGCAAAGCGGCTAATATCAATTCGTTGGTACTGTGTTTGGGCCCTCGGATTGGCTTATTGGACAAAGTCTCTCGAGACAAAGCCGAGCGGAAAATCCGACGGCTTTGCTTTGAATCTCCGGTTGCCGTGGTAAAAGAGTGCCTCAAAAAACATCGTCAGCTCAATTGCTTGCTGGCAGTAACCTCGGCTTTGCCGACTCCTCAGGGAGTACTCTGGGGGACTTTCCGTAAGAGCAAATCGGAGTTTGAGAAGCATCTTGTCGGGCTTGTTTCCGGAGGGCGCATTAAGCGCGTGTTGGTCGTCCGGCCGGGACCGATGAAAACCCGGTTTTGGCAGGGTTTAGATCTACTGCCTTATCCGCCTCCGATTGATCCGGCGCTTTTGGCAGAGCAACTGTTAGATCTGATTGAGCGCCGCGAGGGCAATCTGATGATCACCGCCCCCGCTAACGGCCGGGTTGCAGCGGCCAAACTTGACTGCAGTTTAGGTAGTCGGTAATCTAGTTTTTGCCTAGGTGGGGGCGTAGCTCAAAAAGGGGTAGTTCTCCGCCAGCTTGGCGGATTTTGCGATTCAGGGACATGCCTCAGGCAGAGCGCCTCCTGACAGGGAGGAAGATGAGGGTTCAAGCCCCTCTGCCCCCGCCATTTCATCTTCTTAGGCCGCGACGGTTTTTGTCGCGGCCACTTGATTAAATATCGGCTGGTCAACTATATCGCTAAACACAACCGCTTTAGGGCTGATCGCTACCAAAAATTGACGGGGAATGATTCGCTCCTTGAGCAAAGCGACCAGATAAAATCTGGTAATCAGACCGCTTTGACTGTCAATAACTGCGTCAGAGATTCGTCCGAGGCCTCGGCCGGATTCAGTCTTGGCTGGCACATCCAACACTTTGCCCCAACGCCTGTTCAGCGTGTCAAAGGGCTCGTGATCTTTCCTTAAGGCGCTAGGCGAATCAACAATTACCGATTCGCGGCTAAGTGAGAGCGTGCCTTCTAAAGACAAAGCGGCAAAACTTTTAATCAACGACGGCCGAGTTACTTGGAAGCCGACCAGCTTGGCGGCTGAGCCGTCAAAGAACAACCGGCCAACTTTACCTATGGCCTCTCCGGTGGAGGCAATCACCTTGGCTCCCCTAAGAGTGCTTGCCTCAATCAACATATTATTAGATTAGCAAATCCTGCCCTGCTGCTCTACAATAACTTCAGGAGGGAATCACGGCGCAAAGGAGACTATCATTTCGTTATAAAGTCAAGGACGATCGTGGTCGGATTCGCTACGGTCGTGCGGCCGCCAGTAACGCCGGTCAAGTTCGTCGATTACTGCAAAGCCGCGGCTATACCATCCTTTCCATCGAGCAGGAAAAAAGTTTCTGGCAGCAACTCAGCTTAGGTCGAGTTAGCGCCAAAGACCGCTCAATTGTCTATCGCGAACTTTCAACAATGCTCAAAGCCGGCGTTAATATTACTCAAGCGGTTGATATCGCGGCCGAGACGCCAAATCGCCGCTTGAAAAAGGTCTTAAAAGAAATTTCTGAGAGTTTAGAGAACGGTTTTCCTTTATCGGTGGCGATGAGCGGTCATTCACGGGTTTTTCCGGCTGTTGAAATCGGTGTTATTCGCGCAGGAGAAGCAACGGGTAATCTCGTCAAGGTTCTCAAAGAGCTGGCAGACTCGACAGAAAGGATCGCCAATTTCTCCGCCAAGGTCCGCAACGCCATGATTTACCCCGCCTTTATCGTCGTGGTGATGATTATTGTCGGGATTATCATCATTACGCGGGTAATACCGCCTATTCGTGATATTTTTGACTCTCTTGGCAGCGAACTGCCGTTTGCAACCAAGGCCTTGCTGGCAGTGACCGATTTTATAATTAAGGGTTGGCCTATCATAATTGGCGCCATAATCGCTCTAATTGTTGTTTACAGATTGGCTCTGCTAACGAAGAGGGGCCAATATTTCGGCTCTTACGTGGCGCTAAATTTTCCAGTTTTTGGCGCTCTGGCGCGACAGGCGTATCTGGCTCGGTTTAATAGAACGATGGGGCTTTTGGTCAATTCCGGCGTGCCGATTATCGAGGCGGTGGAAATCGTCACCAGTTCCACCGATAACGTTATTTTCAAACGGGCGCTAGCGTCTCTGATGCGTTCGCTCGAGCAGGGGGCTCCAATCTCAGTTTCGCTCGAGCACAGTCGGTATTTCCCCCGCCTGATGACTCAACTGCTGTTTGTCGGCCAGCAATCAGGCGACTTAGGCGGCTCGGCGGCCACGCTGGCTGATTACTTTGAGGCCGAAGTCGACAGTAAACTAAAGACCTTCTCGTCGCTGTTGGAGCCGTTTATTATTGTCGCCCTAGGGCTGGCGGTCGGTTTCATTATCGTTTCCGTACTGCAGCCCATTTACAACCTAACCGGAGCTTTCTAAGCTGATGGAGATGACCCGAAGAAAGGGCTTTACCCTAATTGAGCTGCTGGTGGTTATCACGATTATCGGCATTTTGATGACGCTGATTACCGTTTCCATCGCTTCCGTCCAGCGCAAAAGCCGCGACTCCCGGCGCAAGGCCGATATCTCTCTGATCAGAGGATCGTTAGATCTCTTCAAATCCGATTTTAAGATTTACCCGAACTTTACTTTCTATCTCGGCGACAATCTAAACGATAGCGGACAGCCGATTGATGGCGGTGCCATGAATTCGGCTTTTGATTTGGCCCCCAGCATCGGGCAGTGTACTGCTTTGCCAAACGGCAGTCCCGTCCTCTTTGCCAGCAATACGGACAATCTTGATACGGCAACCTTGCTAGAAGGGTTCGACTCAGTCAACGCTTTTCTAATCTGCCTTAAGTATGCTGAATCTCAAGTGCGCGACCCCTCGTTAGCGGCCGAGATTCCGGATAATTACCAATACCGCGTCTCGGCCGATTACGCCGATATGATTGTCAGCGCCAAGCTGGAAAGTGCCAACGATCCGTCGCTAGAATCCCTCTTTAACATTAATACGGATAATATGCGTTTTATAGAAGGGTCGGGTAAAACCAGTCGCCAATTGGCTGATGATAGCAATACTACAAGGTTTTTTGCTTTACCAACGGGGAACCTAAATGACGGCCTCTATCTATACCAGTGTCTTAAAAGCGCCTCGGGGGCGGATATAACCAAGGACAACCGTTCTTCCTCCAGTTATCAGCCGATTATTTTCAACAGCAGTACGGGTTGGGAGAAAAATACGAGCTGTCAAAATAATGCCACTGGCCTCCACGTTGTCCAGTCATACGGCCGAAAACCGGCCAGCACTGGCTCGGGCTCGTTTTAGTAATGGAGTTGACCGGACGCCGCAAGGGCTACTCGTTAATAGAGCTGTTAGTGGTTTTGGGGATACTGGCTCTTCTTGGGGCGACAGGCCTGCCTAACTTTTTCGGCCAAAACGACCGCTATCTGCTGGATAACGCCGCCAACCAAGTTCGTCAGGCCCTGCTCGAGGCCAAAATCCGCTCCATCGCTCCTAGCAAGTCTCGCCGCGAGACAGCTGGTGCCGCCGGAGCTTATCAAGTGCGCTTCGGCCCCTTTAGCGAGACCGGCGGGGCGGCTGACAATTTAGCCACGGGCAACCCTCAAACTACCGAAGTTGTCCTAGAGAAGGGGCTTATCAGATGCGATCAGGCCGATCAGGCGGGTTTGACGCTTCTTCGCCAAATAGTTCTGCCTAGAGGGGTTTACATCGCCAGCTTCTTTCCCGCTATTTCGCCAAGTCCCGATAGCTACGAAGCGGTTGTTCGCTTTAGCGCTGGCAAAGCCGGTTTTAGCTGTGGGGCTGCTGATGCTGAAGAGCTAGCTGAATCATTGGACTTTAGCCAAGACAGCGACTGGCTGCTGCAACACCGCGGCGCTGACTTAAGACGCTCCAGCGCCAACGCCTATATAGAGCTGACAACCAACCGCTTTCCTGAATCCCGTTACGTTGTCATCAACCGTTACACCAGCAACATTGATGTCTTATCGGTCAAGCCGGATATTGGTTTTGACCCCGCCGGTGACAGTCTGCCACCGGAATTTGACAGTCAACCGTTTCAGGGGCTTTTAGTGATCTGCCGAACCAGCGAATCGAGCATGGTACTGCGCTTTAGCCGAGCGGTTGACCAACTTCTTAATAACGAAGACCCGCCCCAGAATGTAACCGATCCGAACCGGCCGGTTTACTACGATATTGACCTACAAACTGACACGGGCAGCCGCCTGCCGGTGGTGCGTTTGCTTAGCTACACTACCGATCAGCCCGAAGGCGATATCGTAATTTATAGTTTTACTACCAGCGCCGTCACTATCAGCAATCAGCCGGCGGTCTTGACGTTTTACGTTAGTCCGGTTGACCGTGGCGGCAATCGGGGTTTGGAGAGGGAAATGGTTTTTAACAAGGGGACTCATTGGAGCTGTGCCAATAGAGACCCGGGGACCGGCTCAACGGTTGCCCCCGGCACCGACGCCGCCGGTAACCCCGTTTATCCTGAGCCACCACCGCCTTAAAGATGAGAAGAGGTTTTTCACTGCTTGAGGTGCTCTTTAGCGTTGCCTTCTTAATAATGGTGGGCCTTGGGATTATTGCCCTCAATGTGTCGTCGCTTAGGTTAGTGGTTGATTCCGAAACAAAAACGGTCGCTTACGCTCTTAACGACGAGACAATTGCCCACCTGCGCTTAATGATTGAGCGGCTTGACTTGGAGGGTTTGGGCGGCTTTCGCGACACGACCAGCATTTGCACTCCCGATACCGGTGGCTGCTACCTGTCGTGCCCCGAGCAGCTGGATGCTAGCTGTTCGCTTCAGGAGACGCCTGCGCCGATACAGCTAGGTCGCTCAAGACTAACTTTTATCAGACACGTTAAAGTTTCTGAGATCCAGCCGTCGGGTTCGGGAAAGTTCCTCGTTCAAACCGCTACCAGCTGGGGAACGGGAATCTCAAGGTCAATTCAAGCCAATTATTTTTTGGAGAAATTATGAGAGGTTTTACTTTGATAGAGCTGCTGGTTAGCGTGACCCTTTTCTTGCTGGCGGTAACTGTCGCTCTGGCGGCAACTATCGGCGCCAATAACCTGATTGTCCGGGCCGAAGCCCGTTCAAGCGTGGCTGAAGCGGCTCGGACCCTTTCAGAACAGCTTCGGCGCTTAGCCGCGCTGTCTAAGGCCTCCGATGTTACAGTGACTCAAAGCGATTTAGTGGTAATCAAAACTTTCTCACCCAGCCAAGCCGGCAACGTCTGCACCAACATCGGTTTAGCGACTCACTCGTACGATCCAGACAGCGGCACTGAGGAATTTAACTTTGGGGGAAGCGAGAACAAGACCGTTTTGGCAGTTAAGATTTTCCCGTTGCTGGAAAACGGCTTCTGTGGCACCGAAATAGTTTATCAGGGCCGGCTCGCCGAAGCGACAGTGGAAACGACTCAACTGGAGTTTGTCAAATCAACTCCCACCGGTTGCGGTAATGATTGCGCCCTGCTTCGCTATCGGGCGGTTATCCGCGAAGCCGGTATTCTCCAATCCGAGAGTAGTCAAGAGCGCCGAGCGGTCTTGGATCTAACCAGTTCTGTGGCGCTGGGGGTTGGCCAATGAGGCAAAACGTAGTTCGCGGTTCAGCTCTGCTACTTACGGTAATGGTTGTAGCCGTGCTGACAACGATGGCACTGACCAGCGCGGCGGTGCGATACAGCCAGCTGGCCTCAACAGACCGAATCAACAGCGCCGCCGTGGCAAAATTAGCGGCTGAGTCAGGCGTAGCCGAGCTGCGCTCACGTTTGGCTACTGGCGAGGATATGCCGTACGCCTTTGATTTGACGCGGAGCACTTCTGTCGAGTTTGACTCGGTTGAATCTTTCAACCCAACGCCGCGAAACAGCATTTACAGCATTGAGCCGGAGGATGTTCGCTTGCCGCGCTGTCTGGCGGTGGCGGTGCTTAGCAGTTGGGTTAACTCCGGCGAATACCTTTTCCGCCAAACCGGCTCTAACAACCCGGCGCTAATGTTCCACTATTTAAATATCGTCAACGACACTAAGATTAAAGACATTCCCGGCAACGATTCTGATGACGAAAGACTAATTTCCTCCTTAAGCCAGCTTGGGCATTTCTATAATCCGTTTGCGCCAAATTGGCTCGACAGCTCCCAAGCCGATTACTGGCTGGTTAATTTCGGCGGGCCGCAAGATGAGTTTCTCAGCAAAAAAGCCGTTGACGGTACCAGCTCCCTTTATAAAACTTTAGACTTACTCTATATTCCGTATCTGCCGGCCTTTAAGGATTCGGGCGCTTACAAGACAAACATTGAAGGAACGCAGTTTGTTAACGTCAGCGGCCAAGAAATCCGGGCTCAATTTGAAGCGGTCATCAAGAACAACAACCTCAAAGTTTGGCTAGACGCGGCGATGAGCGACGATCAGCTTTACGCCTACGGGCTCGGGGAGCTGTTTGTTGAGTCCGATGAGTACCGCCTGCGGTATCTTCAGCCCAGTCTTTGGAACGACCTGCCGGAAGCGGGCCAGTGGGGCCCTTATACCACGGGAGATATCGCCAGATCGGAACCGGTTTGGGCCAAGCAAAACGAACCGGTCCTGACAGGCGACCCGGTTCCGGCGGGAGACTGGGAAGCGGTCATCCGACGCGGCGCCAAAACGGTTGCCTTTAGTGTTGGGCCTTTCGGTTTTTCAAACTCAAACGGCTTTGTGCCCGACTCTAACGTGACCGTTAGCGTTTTCGGCTCTTTGGAGGGGATTCGCTTAAATCAGCTGTTAAACCTGCGCCTGATGACTGAGCACGGGCCGTTCGAGCGCTTAGCCGGGCGCACCGACGATGAGGGGATTCTATATAACGCCCGAGTCGCCGCAATCAACAAAACTGAAGACTCATTCGGTGTACGTTACTCCCTTACGCTACAGCTATCCAACAACGATTTCGACACACCAAAAATGACTGACTCATCCGGCCGACCAATCCGTTACGTGACAAATAATGACATCGCTTGGCTGGCTCTGCTTTCCCCGGCCCAGTTCTCAACTTACAGCTCCGTTTCCGGCATTACTTTAAGCTACGACGAAGGCGAAAACAACGCCAGCTTTGGCTTGACTGTCTGTCCCCGTAGTCTCGGCCCGCCAGCTGTACTACAAACCTGCCCGGCTATCGGCGATATCGTTCAGTTTTATAACACTAACACCCCCGCAACAGCTCCCATATGGGGAGTGGTTGACGGCATCACTGCCTCGGGGTTATCAATGAGCGGATTCTCTGTTGATAAGTTTAGGCAGATGCCGCCGCCGATTCGCGACTACGCCCACACCTCCTTCACCCATAACGGCACTCGGAAAGTAGCGATTTTCGGTGGTCGGATTGTCATTAACGACTACGAAGGCGGCTTGGCCTCCGAAACAGCCGATCTTTGGTTTTACACCCCCAGTAATAATACTTGGGAGTATATTAATGCTCCCGGTCCCGGCACGCCCCGGGCGCGCTTTGGCGCCTCGATGGCTTACGATTCGGCCTACAAGCGCTTAGTGCTCTTTGGCGGCTCGTATCATGAAGCGGTCGGTTCCAACTGTATAGAAGCTCGCCACGCCGAGTGCCTTGCCGCTAGCCGCAGTAACTTCCGGATCGCCCGGCGGCTAGACAACCGCTTGTATCTGTTTGACATCGACGCGGGCTCTTGGGCGAAAGCCAAAACTGTTATCCCTGAAGCCTTCAATGATCCAGAGGCTCGGATTGAGAGCGGGGTTAACTACGTTGTCCGTTCCATCTCGTCCATCGAGCAACGTTCCGGCAACAGCGCTACTTTTCTTAATGCCAAGTTTAATGCCAGCCAGCAAAGCCCGGTGAGCTTAGCAAGAGCAATAGAAAGCGGTGATTTACGGTTGGCCGTGGAAGTGGCCGGTTTTACTCCTGAGGACGAAGTGCTTTTGCTCGGTAAGCACGACGACCCCTCCAGCACCCCGTTTCGCGGCTGGGCTAGGATAACAAGAGTGTTTAATTACGGAGACGGCAGGGTTGATATAAGACTAATTCCTTACGGTTTTTCAGCGGAAACGGTTAGCTTGAAGGAGCTGTCAATTCATCACCTGAGCCGGCCGAACCGAAGTGTTATCTGTATGGGGTCTAGAGGTTTTGCCGGTGTTTCTTGCGCCATCCAGCAAGGAGCCGGGGGCGTGGCAATCGGGGACATGGCAGTGTTGGAAAAATACGCCTCTGATGGTACCTTACAGACTGTTTTGTGGGGTTATATTGTCAATAATCAAGGGTCTCTTGTGCTCTATCACGGCAGCAACTATCCGAATGAACCAACCAACGATTATACCGGAGGGCTAATTCTTAGCGGAGACGCTGTCCGTGAACCGTCGCCTCGCTGGGGGGCGCACCTGCAGTTTTTCAACCCGAGCGGCACCGAGCCGTATCTGGCGCTTTGGGGCGGCTCGCCCTGCTACTATCAGGGGTGCTTCAGTATGGCGGAGGCGTGGCGGATAAAATTGCCTGCCGACCCCTCGGAGGAGATTTCATGGGAGATGTACCAGCTCAAATCAAAATCGCGTCCATCTAGTGATGCCCGACTACAGGTCGTCCATTATCCGGACAATCCTCTGCTCTTTCTAGGGGATAATGGTAACCCGGCCATCATGCCGAACGGCGGCAGTTGGGACGAGTCAGCCACTTGGCAGGTCAAGGTGCCGCTTGCAGGCAACGAAGCCGCTATGGTCTCTCGCCTTGCGTTGGGCAGTCAAGTTTTGGTTGAGCGCCAAGCCGGAAATAAAATTGAGTCGTTCCATGGCTTTATTGATGGCATTAGTCGGGACCCAAATAATTGGCTGATTACCCTGCGCCATAACCCGGCCTACCCGGGAGATTCGGGCTTGGCCCTCTCAAGCGATTTTGCCAAGCTGGCCGTGCTCTACTCTGAGGTTGACTCTCGCGAGGAGATTAGCGGCATCAATTATCAGCTCTCGGAAGGTGAGGATGTCATTAGTGGCTCTTCCGAGAAGTTAATGAAAATTCCTCGCGGCGCGACGGTGCTGATCCAGCTCGGTAACAACGGCGCCGATCTTTACCACGGTGTAGTTAGCGAGCGTAATTCGATTGGCCAAACGGTAAATCTTAAATTTGAAGGTAAAACATTTAAATCAACGCCGCTTGAGAACGCCAAAACAGTTGGCGGTCTAGTGCGCTCCGGTAGTTCTTCTTACGGGGCGCTTAGTTTGTCAGGTTATCAGCCGGTTCTTGGGCAGAACGATGATTTTACCAAGGGGGCGCTGGAGTGGATTTTGGCTGATTTAAATTCAAATCCCCAAGATGGGTTGACTTGGCAAGTCCGCCTAGCCCGTAAAGATACCGGCAGCGACGATCGCCCGGTTCCCCGCCAAGGAGCGGCTTTTACCGCGGTAGAGAAGGATGACTTTGGCGGGTTGGGGGATAAAAAATCTCAGCTCTATCTGGTGGGCGCCACTTTCGGCCGCTACGGCACGGTTTGGCTGGAAGATAATGCCGGTAAAACCGGCGGTCTTGAGGCGGCTTGGTCCCAGAAAACGTCACCGACGCTCTCGGGCAGCGATCTGCCTAATATGTTTGGCGGCGCACTTGAGGTCTATGAGGGCGATAAAGCGGTCTTTTTCGGCGGCAAGTTCCGCTTCGATCCGTTTACCGGCGACAGAGACACTTTTTACGGGGCCCGCGTTCCGGGCGTGCCACAAGGGGCCAATCCCGACACCGACACGGTCTTTACTTTGGCAGGTTCCGGCATTTCCCTTGACGGCGGCAGGGCCTTAAACGGTCTCTTTGAGTCCCTTGACGGCGATTCTCTGCAGAATTCTTTTGGTCTCTTTAACCGTGATTTGGAGGATGGGGCCTGTCGTTATGTCGGTCAAAGTAGTTGTGGCGGGCACCACCTTCGCCACCTCGGCACCCTAGGGCGGCTCAGCAGTAGCCACCAAACAGGCAAAACGGCCGGCTATTCTCTGGCAATTCTTAACCCGGGCTCGGCTTATAAGCGCCAAAACGGTGAGTTTTCAATGATGCTCTCGGCGCCAGAGCGCTCGTTTGCCAACACGACCGGAAGAAGCGCTCTTGAGGGTTATTATCCGTATGAGAGAGCACCTGATTCCGATAAAACTTTAATGCTCTCTGGAGTTGCCCGTTTGCAAGACAGCGAAGGCCGAGGTCAGGGCACTATTTTGGTGACGCCGGTCGGTATCGGTCGGGGAATCGTCAACGACAGCAATCGGGATCTTCGGGATCCCAGAGGATACTCTTATTGCTCCAACTATAATGTTGAGGGCAATTGCGACACCAGTGCCAGCGGCCGCTATCTGAGCTGGCTGCCTGATGGGGAGGATGTTTTAGCGGCCATTGGGATAGCCGCTATGCTTTCTGGAACGGATACTTACCGAGTTATCGGCTATTACGGCGGCGTAACCTGGGCACTGCTGGTTAATACCCGCGGCGGTTTGTTTAATATTGAACAAACGATTCCTTAACGGTTTAACTAATTAAACCCGGGAATCGTACTTGCCCGTTTCGGTATCAATCTTGACCGTGTCGCCTGCTTTAATAAAAAGCGGTGCTTGGATGACGGCGCCGGTTTCCAGCTCAACTGGTTTGGTCGCGGCGTTAACCGTGTTGCCTTTAGAGGCAGGTTCAGCGGCAACGACTTTCAGAGAAACTTTGCTTGGCAACTTGACCGCTATTGGCCGGTCTTGCCAGAGCACCAAATCAACCTCTTGGGCTTCTTTGAGCCATTTGCTCTGGCCGTCTTCGGGCAGTTGGTGCTGGCTAAAATCATCCAACAGCATAAAGTGGGCAACGCCGTTATCGGCGTAGAGAAACTGCGCTCGGCGGTAATTGACTTGGGCCTCCTGCAGACGCTCGTCGCCCTGAAATGTTCGCCAAGTGGTGGCTTGAGTAAGCAGGTTTTTCAGCTTAGTTATTAGCTTGGCCGAGCCGCGCCCCATCTTTTGGTGACTAGCGGAGATAATTTCGTGGGGCTGGTTGTCAAGCACAATCTTAAGACCGGCTCTGGCTTGATTGAGCGTCAGCATTACTCTTCTCGTGGAGTTTATTAACGCGACTGGGCGATCAGCCCGAGGTAACGGGCTCTTTTGACGGCTTCCGCTAGGCGCCGCTGGTACTTAGTTGAAGTCCCAGTTTCCCGAGCCGGCTTAATCTTGCCCCAGCTGGTCAGATATCTTTTGAGCAACTCAGTGTTGCGGTAGTCAATTTCTTTGATTTGGTTTTTGGAAAAATAACAATCAGCTTTGCGTTTCATTTGTTTTAAAAGGGAATATCGTCAAGATTTATTTCCGGCTCCTCCGTTTGAGTCGCGGAGTCGTCTTTGGTTTTCTTTTCTTTCTTGCTGGGAGCAGTCGATTTGTCGTCTTTGTCAAAGCTAGCCAAATCGAGACTGGCCTCGTCTTTAGGCGAAAGAGGGATGAAGTTCTCAGCGATGATTTCGGTCCGAGAGCGTTTGCCGCCGTCAGGCGCTTCCCAGCTGTTAGTTTGAAGGCGCCCCTCAACGTAAACTTTCTTGCCCTTAGAGAGCATCTGGGCGGCCAGCTCGCCGAGCTTACCCCAAACCGTTATCTCGTGGTACTGGGTGTCTTCCTTTTGGTTGCCGTCTTTGTCTCGCCAGCGCCGATTAGTCGCTACGGCAAACGAACAAACTGTTTGGCCGCTTGGCAGGGCTCTGGTCTCCGGATCTCGCGTCAAATTGCCGATAACTTCGGCTCTATTTAAACTAAACATTGGCCGTTACTTTCTTAGTCTTTGAGCGGGTCTTCGGCTCCTCAAGCGGCGCTCGCCAAGAAGTCAGCAAAAATCTGACGATCGTCTCTTCTTCCCTTAACTGCTCCTCAAATTGCTTGAGCTTAGCGCCGTCAAGTGCAAAAAACACTGAAACCAGTGACAGCTGATGACGTTTTTTGACCGGCTGGGCCAGCTCGCGCGGGCCTAAGTCCTCGGTTTTCTCAATTTGCGCGCCAAGGCCGCCGAGCAGACCTTCAATAATCTTGACGGTCGCTGGCCCGTTTTCGCCGAGCGCGCTTAATAAATACAACTTTTGTTTGGCTTCTTCCATTAAGGACAATTCTACTGATAAAAGAGCAAGGATTCAAGACTGTTCCGGCCTTTTTGGCTTGGCTTGGCCGTGGAATTTTTGGTGAACTTCACGAAGAGATTTGTCAGTCACGTGAGTGTAGAGCTGAGTGGTGGCGATTGAGCTGTGGCCAAGTAATGCTTGAACCGAGCGTAAATCGGCGCCGTTACTGAGCAGATCGGTGGCAAAGCCGTGGCGGAGTTTGTGCGGCGAAACGGGTTTTGATAAGCCGGCCTCCAGCGCGTAACGGCTGAGAATTCTCTGAATTGACCGGCTCGTTAGCGGCCGCGAGCGTTTGTCGAGGGAGGGGTTCTTGTGGTGCCTAATGAAAACGTGAGGGTTAGCGTCGTGGCGCGACTCAATGTAATCAGAGAGCATCTCAAGCGATTGCTCAGACAGAAAGACCGGCCTGACTTTGCCCCCCTTGCCACGGACGCTGAATTCTCCCTTAACCAAACTGATTTGATTTCTTTTGAGGGCGACCAACTCACTAACTCGCAGACCGCTAGAAAACAGCACTGTTACAATGGCTCGGTCTCTTTTGGCGATTAAATTATCACCCTTGATTGCTCCGAGCAGCTGTTCGTAGTCGTCGTGGCTGAGATACTGGATTTGGGCGGGCCGGCTTTTGGATAGCGGCACTTTCTCGGCGGCAAGCGTGTCGATGTCCTCGCTGTGCAAGTATTTCAGCAGTCCCCTCAGCGCTATAAGGTAATAATTGCGGGTTTTAGCCGAAAGCTTGGGCTGTCTTTCGGCGGAGAGAAATTCCAGATAATCGCTGACAATTGTTTTATCCAATTGCTTGACTAATTGGATCTTATTTTCTTTAGCAAAGTTCTGGAAAACCGCCAAGTAGTGGGAGTAATTTCGGATAGTATACTCGGCCAAATTCCGCGAGATGCGCAGATGTTTTAAGTAATCTTTGATTGCTCGAGAAATGGTCATTGGCTACACTTTAGCAGATGGGTGGAATACTTGAGTTTGACAGAACTGTTAGCCTTTGGCTTTTTGAGTTTGTTCGACAGAGCCCGGTCTGGTTGCCGGCCGCGGTGCTGGCAATTTTGTTTGTTTATGCCAGCGCCGTTTATTTATTGTTTTTATTGGTCAATCGTTCTACTCGCCTGTTGTCGCTAAAGTTGGCCCTGTCAGCTTTGGTGGCTTGGCAGGTTTTCAGTAACCTGATCGGCGAGTTTTTCTATCGCAATTACGGCTTTCGGGATCGGCCATTTGCCGGAGAGTACCAAGAGCTGTTGTTTGAACAACCCCAAAAGGCCTTTCCTTCTGATCACAGCGCCTTTTTGCTAACGATTGGTTTTATTTTGATGAGAACTTATCCTCGTGCCGGAGCGGTGTTTACCGCGCTGGCGCTTGCCAGCGGTTTCGCTAGAGTGACGATTGGCTTCCATTACCTTGGCGATGTTTTGGCCGGGCTGGTTATCGCCGCCGGCGTTTCTTGGACGGTTATTCGCTTTGAAAAAGAGATTGACGCCTTTTTGTCTCGAGCCCTAAGATTTGTCGGGCTAAACGGAAACGGGCCAGATGGATAAGCGCCAACTCACTCTCGCCATCATAATTTCCAACCTAACTAATCCGGCCGTGGTTTTGATGGCGGCGGTGATAGTCGTTATTAGCCGCTTTGCCGATAGCCCTTCTGAGTTATGGGGTTGGTCGGCAGTTTCTGGCGCCCTGCTGGTACTGCCCGGGTTTTTATACGCCTTGGCGCTTTGGCGTAAGGAAAAAGTGATTGATCTTGATCTGTCGCGTCGAGAAGACAGGGTGGTGCCTTTGATGCTTGCTAGTCTCGGGGCGCTTGTGGGAGGAACAATAGTTTCCCGATTAGGTATAGACGAACGGCTCGTAACAATCAGCTACGTGCTTGTGGCGATGCTGATTATGCTGACCATAATTACTACCGTTTGGAAGATTAGTCTTCACACGGCAACGATGAGCGCCTTAGTTAGCTTGCTTGTCTTTTACCAAGGTGAAGCTTATAGCTACCTTTATCTCCTGCTTCTGCCGACAGCGTGGGCGCGCTTGACGCTCAGACAACACACCAAAGCACAACTGGCGATCGGGGCTGTTTTGGGGGTGATACTTACCCTAATTCTTTCGGCGGTTTTCCGAGCCAAGCTTTAGTCGGTTTGGGCAGAGAAGTTAGATTTCCAAGTCCTTCACGACCGGTTGGTCGGCTGGTTTGCTGTCTTGGGCTTGGGCTGTCGCAGTTTGGCCTGTCTGGTTATCTGCCGGTTTTGCAGAGGACCCCGACGCGACTGGTTCGGTCTGATTACCGTCTGTTTTAGGCGGGCTGTCAAAGTTGATTCTCTGCGAGTCGGCTGGTGGGGTAGCGGCCTGACTGCCTGATTCGTTTTGGGGCTTCGGCGTCTCTGGATTGGATCCGGTAAAGACGGGAGTAGCTGGATTTGCCGGCGGTTCACCGGGCGCGGGAGGCCTGTTCTGGGGCGATTGTTGAGGTGGGTTAATGCTGACGCTTGGCTGAACAGGAGGCGTTTGCGGTTGGGCTTGGCTGACAGCTGCTGGCGGTGGCGGAGGAGGCGGCGGTGGGGGAGGTACAGCTCCGGCTGAGATAGGTGGTCTAGCCGGCGCGCTGGCAGCTTGATTTGGCGTCTGAGTACTGGCTATGGGAGGAACCGACGGTTCGATCTTCGGCTCTGGCCTTGGTGGCGCGGCTGGCTTTTGGACGATCGGCCAAGGGTTTACTTGAACTTGCCCCTGATTGTTGGTACTAGCGTCTCGGCCGGTCCACGACGGATCAATCGGCGGTTTGGGCGCTGGCGGGTTTTTCGCTGGTGACGGTTCTGGTGCTCTCTCGGGCTTCGGTTCACTTGGCTTCGGTGGCGGTGGTGGAGGGGACGGTTGGGGCTTAACTGATGGACTAGCTTTGCTTTTCGGTTCAGACGGTTTTGGTGTCCAAGCGGCTTTCGGCGCCGTTGAATCGGTGCTACTCATAAGCTTCTCAAGGTAGTCGATATTAACTAAAGCGATTGATGGCTTACCCCCTTTGGTTAGCAGATATAAACCTTCTGTGTCCGCCTCCACATCTGAGACTAGACGACTAAAATTATCTCTGGCGTCAGTTAACGGCACGATTCTATCAATCGGTACTGAGATCATCCCTCCATCCTCTCTGCTTAGAATGACTTGGTTGGCGGAGACTGTCAATGACCGTTGCTACTTAGCCCTTGAGTGATTACAATAACGGGTAATGCTGAAAATTGACTATAACGAAGAAACGCTCTCAAACGGCTTGCGATTTGCCACCGTTAATCTGCCCGGCTTTAACACAATCACCAACTTTTTAGTCATTCGCAGTGGCTCGCGCTACGAAACCAAGCAAAACAACGGCATCGCTCATTTCCTTGAGCATATGGTGTTTAAGGGCACCAAAACTTATCCGACAACTCTGGATATTGCCCGAGCCATCGAAGGCATTGGCGGTTACTTCAACGCTTGGACATCCGTTGACCACACTAGTTATTGGAACATTGTGCCGTCTCGGCAGTGGAAAATTGGCGCTTTAATGCCGTTGGAGCTGGCTTTTTTTCCTAGACTGCGCCAAGAAGATCTTGAGCGGGAACGGGGCGTGATTTTAGAGGAAATCAAAATGATTGAGGATGATCCGGCCCGGTTAGTTGATGATCTTTTGATGCAGGCCACTTTTAGCGACCATCCGCTTGGCCAGTTCATCATAGGTACCCCCGGCAATATTAAAAAGATGAGCTTAGCCGATTTTCAAAGTTATCACCGTCAACACTATCACCCGGGCCAAGCTATGTTTTTAGTAATTGGCAACGTTGGTCGGATTGCCGAGAGTTTGAAGAAGTTCGTTCAGGACAAGACGGCCCCAATCGCTGGAGGGTCCAAGCTGAGCAGCCCGGAGGTTTTCCGCGGCTCGAAAGGCCAAGGCCTGCTCGTTAAACGCAAGCAGACCGACCAAACACATTTTATGTTAGGCAGCACTTGGGAGGGCTTTGCTCTCTCGGCCGCGCAGAGGTTTGTCGGCGCGGTTTTGAATTCGGTGCTAGGCCGGGGCATGAGCTCGCGGCTGTTTCTGCGAATTCGTGAGGAGCAGGGCTTGGCTTACGCCATACGATCTGAAATTAGTTCCTTAGAGGATACCGGCATGATTAGCATTTACGGCGGGGTCAACACCGATAAAGTTGAGCGCGCTTTGGAGTCACTTCTTATCGAACTGCGTCGTCTGCAAGAGGAGCCGGTGGGCAAAGTTGAGTTGGAGAAAGCCAAAGCCCATCTTATCGGCTCTCTAACTTTAAACTCCGATAGGCCGATTGAGCTGGCTAAGTGGTACGGCACCGATCGGCTACTTGGCGCCAAAGAAAGTTTCGCCGAGGCGATTGAGCTAGCCAATAGTGTTACCCCCGCTCAAATCCAGGATCTGGCACAAAAGATATTTTCACTCAAACGGCTAAGCATGGCGGTAATCGGACCGTACGAATCGGATGAGGTCTTCCGAGCCCAGCTTAATATGAATTAGACTGATATGATCTAACTATGCATCCAGAGAGAACGTTAGTTTTAATCAAACCAGATGGCGTTGAGCGAGGTATAGTCGGGAAAATTATCACCCGCTTTGAGGACGCCGGCTTAAAAATGGTCGGTTTGAAGTTGCAGTTAGTTGATCAAGAGTTCGCCCAAAAGCATTATCGAGAAGATCTAGCCAAGCGCCGCGGCGAAAAAGTGCGTCGGCAGATGGTGGAGATGCTCAGCTCTGGCCCCGTAGTCGCGATGGTCATTGAGGGCATTGAAGCCATCGAAACGGTGCGCAAAATTGTCGGCCCGACAGAACCAAAGAGCGCGCCGCCGGGGACTATCAGGGGCGACTTCTCGCATATGTCTTACGCTTGGGCTGACAGCCGTGATGTCGGGGTCAGAAACGTCATCCACGCCTCATCTTCCGCTGAGGAAGCGCAAATCGAAACCGCCCTTTGGTTTGCCGAAACTGAGATAATTAATTATCGGACTGTCCACGAGAGGCACGTCCACGGACAGTAATGACTCTGCTGGTGGCCAGCGCGGCGGTCGCGGCAATTCTTAGCTGGTCGCTGGTTGGGCTTTTAAGGTCTTACGCGCTTGGCCGCGGTATTTTCCTGACCAAGCCTCGCCCCAGAGATCTCCATCGCCGGCCGACTCCCAGAGTTGGCGGTTTAGCCATAATGATCACCTTTCTTTTGGTTTTAGCGACGATTTGGTTAGTGCTTCCGGAGAGACTTGTCTTTAGCTCCCAGACTCTCTGGCAAATTGACAAGAACCTTCTTGGGCTTGTCTTGGCGCTTATCCTGCTCTCGGGAGTGAATCTGCGAGACGATTTCAAGGGAATTCACTGGGGCTGGAAACTTGCCGCTCAAATCGCCGCCGCCATGCTGGTTGCCTACTTCGGTATTAAAATTCAGACCATCTCCAATCCCTTCGGCGAGCCGTTTGTCCTTGGCCGGCTAGATTGGTTGTTTGTTGTTGCTTGGCTAGTTCTGCTTGGCAACGCTGTTAATTGGCTGGATAGTCTTAACGGTTTAGCCGGTGGCGTTTCGGCGATTTCAATCGCCGTGCTGGTAGTCTTATCGCTTTCTGACTCCGTCAATCAGCTGCCTAACGCTTTGGTTGGCGCAATTGCCTTCGGGGCAATCATCGGCTTTTTAGTACACAATTTTTTCGGCCGCGTCTTTCTCGGCGATGTCGGCTCAATCATGCTCGGCTTTTTAATCGGCGTCTTGGCAATAATTTCCGGCGGCAAAGTAGCCACGGCATTTTTAGTTATGGCCATTCCAATTTTGGATTCAATTGTAGTTATCGTCTCGCGGCTTGTTGGGGGAGCGTCGCCGTTTCAGGCAGACTCGAGGCACTTAGCTCAAAGACTACTTCTGCTTGGCTGGAAGAAATGGCAGATTAACCTGTTTATTTACCTGATGAGTCTGTCTTTAGGGTTGGTGGCGCTGAACACCCAAACAATAGGCAAATTTTGGGCGATTACTCTGTCTATTATCATTATGCTGGCTCTGGTGGCCTTCTATAGCTTTGCGCCAAGAGCTAAAGGTGGCACGATGAAGAGGACTTGAGATGGCAAGTTACACCTTTTACGGCCAACGCCCCGGAGAAGAAGTTATTTTAGTAACCAAAAAACATGTCTGGGTGCTTACGCCTATCATCGTCGTCTGGCTGGTCCTGCTTGCGCTGGTTGTCTTAATGATTAAGTATTTCGGGTTTTCGATTTACTCGTCTTTGGCGATTGCCGTGTCATTTATAATCGGCGCTGTCTACGCCTTTTACAAGTGGTATTCATGGCATAATTCTGACTACATCGTCACTAACCAACGCGTCCTGAAGGTGGATCAACCGGGCTTATTCGGCCGCGTTATCTCGGAAGCTGATATTGAGAAAATCCAAGAAATCTCAACGCATATCAGCGGTCCGGTTAGAACGATGCTTAACTTCGGCAAGGTGAAAATTCAGACCGCCTCCAGCGTCGGCAATTTAGATTTAATTGACGTAACAGACCCTTACTCAGTTCAGCAGACGATAGTTGGAATTCAGAAAAAATCCAGCCAAGCCGACTCCGCCGGTTTAAGCTAAGCACCCAGAACTTTGGCAAGATCGGACTGCATCTTGACGGACGGCTGGACCTTAAGCTTAATCCTCAAAGATTTGACCTGACCGTTTTGCAATAATCTCAACTCGACCGGGACCTGTCCGGGGTGTCGCTCAAGGATCGATCTTATCTGGGCAACCAAGTGTCTGTCGGCTTTTGCCGGCAGCTCTACCGTGTAGCTAGTGTCTGTTTGAGTTTCTCTGGATCGTAGCGGCCTAGCCGCGACTGAATGAGTTGGCAGCTGGTCTTGACCCAACCGCCACGCTTGCTCTAGAAGAAGCTTACTTTCGCCATCGCGCGAGCTGAGCCGACCCTCAACAAGCAAGAGTGCGTCGTTTTGCCAGAGATCTTTTTGGCGGTTAAAGACTCCGGGGAAGATGACTAATTCAATCTCGCCGCCAAGGTCTTCGAAAGCGGCGAAAGCCATCTGCTCCCCACTTTTAGTAGTGATGGTTTTAACTGAAGTTACGATACCGGCTAGGCGAATCGGCTGCTCGGGCGCTGGCAAGTCCTTCAGCTGGCTTATCTCCATTACCTTACCTCGCAGCGATTCCTGAAACCGCTTAAGCGGGTGGTCGGAGAGGTAAAGTCCGAGCAGCTCACGCTCCCACGTCAGATATAGCGTCTTATCCTCACTGACGCTTGAGAGCTTGATCTTGGCCAGCTCTTGGGTGCCGCTATGGCCAAAGATGCTCAGCTGGTCTTGGTTTTTGTGGCGTCCGTTGCTGATGTATTTAATCATCAGCTCAACAGCGCCGACTAAGTCACTGCGCTTGCCAAACCTGTCGAGCGAACCCGATTTTGTTAAGCTCTCAAGAACTTTTTTATTTAGCACGAGGGAAGCTCGGCTGAGAAAATCTTCCAGCGACTGATAAGGACCTGATTTTTTCCTCTCTTCCACGATTCGTTTGGCGGCGGCTTCACCGACATTTTTTATCGCCCCCATGCCGAAGCGAATGAAGCTGTTTTTAGAACCCGAGCTGTCTTTGACTACCGCGAAAGCGGCAAATGATTCGTTCACGTCCGGAGGCAAAACCTTGATGCCCATCTTTTCGCATTCGGCAATTTCAATCGAAAGGCGATCGATATTATGTAAGTCGCTGGTCATCAGCGCGGCCATAAAGCAGTCGGGGTAGTGGGCCTTGAGGTAAGCGGTTTGATAGGCAATCATGGCGTAGCAGGCGGAGTGGCTTTTATTGAAAGCGTAGGCGGCAAAGTCCTCTAGCTGTTTGAAGATGCTCTCGGCTTGGCGTTTCTCAACCCCGTTTTTCATCGCTCCGGCGACAAACTTGGCCTTCATCTCGTTCATTAGTTTAGGTATTTTTTTACCCATCGCTTTGCGAAGGGTATCGGCTTCTTGTCCGGTAAAACCGCACATATCCTTCGCCAACTGCATAACTTCTTCCTGATAGACCGGAATGCCGTAGGTTTCTTTGAGGGATTTTTCAGCCAGCGGATGGAGGTACGTAATCGGTTCCTTGCCGTTTTTGCGGTTTAAAAAGCTTTGAATCCACTGCATCGGTCCCGGCCGATAAAGCGCAACCATGGCGATAATATCCTCAAAGCGGCTCGGTTTGAGTTCTTTGATGTAGCGTTTCATACCAGCCGACTCAAGCTGAAAAACTCCCGTCGTCTCACCGCGGCCAAGCAGCTCAAAGGTTCGTTTATCGTCAAGCGGTAAGTTGTAGATATCGATTTTTTTCTGATAGACAGCTTCAATAATCTCAACCGCTTGGTGCATTACTGTTAAGTTGGCCAGCCCAAGGATGTCCATTTTAAGCAAGCCGATTTTTTCAATCGGCCCCATGGAGTATTGGGTAATTTGGTGAACGTCTCCGCCCGGCGCCAGCTGGACAGAAACGTAATTTTCTAGCGGCTCTTTGGTTAGAACAATCGCCGAGGCGTGCTGGGAGGCATGACGAACCGTCCCTTCAAGCTTGGTGGCGCCATCAAGCACCTGCTTTGCCTCAGCGTCTTGGGTGTAAAGCTGTTGCAGCTCGGCGTTTTCAGAAAGAGTTTTTGCCAGAGGGATGTGGCGACCTTGGATGGGCGGCGGGACGGCTTTGGCGATTTGGTCGGCTTTGGCGTAACTGACGCCGAGCACTCTTGCGACATCTCGCACCGCGGCGCGAGCCATGATTGTGCCGAAGGTAATGATACCGGCAACGTGGTTTTGGCCGTACTTTTGGCGAAGAAATTCAATAACTTCCGCGCGGCGAGTATCCTCAAAGTCGATATCTATATCAGGCATTGAAATTCGGCTGGCGTCTAAAAATCGCTCGAACATCAAGCCGTACTTAAGCGGGTCGATGTCGGTTATTCCCGTTAGGTAAGCAATCAGTGATCCGGCGGCCGAACCGCGGCCGGGGCCAACGTAGATGTTGCGGCTTCTGGCAAAATTAACCAGATCGGCCACGATTAAGAAATAACCCGGGTAGCCCATCTTAAAAACTATCTCCAACTCGTAGTTTAATCTCGTTTTTATTTGCGGAGTTTCTCTGCCGTAGCGCTTCTTGATGCCCTCGCGGCACCATTTTTCAAGCAGCGACTCTTCTGTTTCACCCTCAGGCAGAGGAAAGTTTGGCAGTAAGTTTTGATCTAGCGGAATCTCCAAGTTGACCAAATCAGCGATTTTGAGGGTGTTTTCGATAGCTGAGGGAGTTTGTCGAAAGTGTTCGTACATCTGCTCGGGGCTTTTGAGAGAAAAATCGCCGTTGTAAATCATCCTTTTGGAGTCGCTAACCAGCTTCCCCGTTTGGACGCAAACCAATAGATCGTGCGTGTCGTGATCTTCTGAGCGAGCGTAGTGGACGTCGTTAGTTGCCACCAGCGGTACTTTGAGCTTTCGGCTTAGATCTATAAGGTGCTGGTTAACTAGATGTTGCTCCGAAATGGACGGGTGGTGCTGCAGCTCAAGATAATAACTATCGGGCGAAAAAATCTCCCGATATTCGTTGATTGTCTGCTCGGCCGCGGCGAGATCCCGCTGCAAGATGTGGGCCGAAGTTTCCGAGGCCAAACAAGCTGAGGTGGCAATTAAACCCTTCGAGTAGCGGCTGAGAAGGTCGCGGTCAATTCTCGGTCTGTAGTAATGGCCCTCAAGGTGGGCAATAGTGGTTAGCTTGATTAAGTTCTTGTAGCCCTCTTCGTTTTTAGCCAGTAGTAGCAGGTGGTAGGGTTTAGTTTCGGCAGTATTTTTGTCTTTGTGGGAACCTCTGGCAACGTAGGCCTCTTGGCCGATGATCGGTTTGATGCCCCTGTCTTTACAGCTTAGATAGAATTCTATGGCGCCGTACATCACGCCGTGATCGCTCAGTGCCAGAGCGTTCATACCCATTGACTTGGCTGCTTCTGTTAGTTCGTCGATCTTTCCTAGGCCATCCAGCAAGGAATAATGGCTGTGGACGTGAAGGTGGACGAATTGTTTGTTGGCCATCAAACTTATCTTTAGCAAAGTCTTAGTCGCTGGCAAATTAGCCCGCCTCCCTTGAATGAGGGGACTTTTTTAGATATGCTGGTGCAGTTATGGCCCACACAAAAGCAAAAGGTTCAACCAAAAACAATCGCGATTCTCAGTCCAAGCGCCTCGGCGTTAAGCGCTACGGCGGCGAGACGGTCAAAAGCGGCATGATTATAATCCGCCAGAGGGGCAGTAAGTTTTATGCTGGTGAAGGCGTTGGTATTGCCGGCGACGATTCTATTTACGCTACCCGAGACGGCAAGGTTGTCTTTAGAGAGCGCAAGGTCAGGGGCTTCGATGGCGGACTCAAATCGAAAAAGTTCGTCAACGTAACTACAGGATAATGAACAGCCCTCTAATTCAAAAAGTCGAGAGTCAACACAGGAAAAGTCAGGTAGCCCAAGTTAGCCCGGGAGACTCAGTTAAAGTTCACTATCGTGTTCGCGAACTGGGCAAGGAAAGGGTTCAAATTTTTGAGGGGCTAGTTATTGCCACTAGGCGACTTAATTCCCTGCAGGCCTCTTTTACCGTTAGACGAATTGTCTCCGGAGTTGGCGTGGAGCGAACGTTTCCTCTCCATTCGCCTCATTTAGTTAAGGTAGAGCGTCTCAAATCCGGCAAGGTCAGACGCGCCAAGCTCAATTTCGTCAGGGGTTTGGTGGAAGCCAGAAAGTTTAAGCTCAAAGACAAAGGAATCTCCGGCACGGTTTGGGAAGAGGTTGCCAAGCAAGCCGAGCAAATCGCCGAGCAAGAGAGTGATTCCCGAGATACCGATCAGGGCGCTGAGCCAGTTGCCGAAACGGAAGGATCGGGCGACAATGAACCGAAAGATGCTCAAGAAGTGGAACCGACAGCTGGGCGATCAAGCGGAGAGTCTGGCGGCGACGTTTCTTCTGAAGAAGGGTCTGAAGATCCTGCGGCGCAACCTCAGAACGAAGCTCGGTGAAATTGACATTCTGGCCAAAGACAAAGACACTCTAGTTGTCGTTGAGGTCAAGGCCAAAACTGATTCTCACCAAGGTCAGGCGATTGAAATGATTAATCACGCCAAGCAGCGCAAACTAATTCTTTTAGCTTTCGAGATGCAAAAACGTTTTAAGACAACCGCCGTCAGGATTGACGCGGTTACCGTAGATGAGTGGTCCGACCAACCGAAGATTCGCCATCTTAGATCAGCAGTGGAGTTAAATGCCTGAAGCCGTCAGAGTAAGACTCGCCCCGTCTCCGACCGGTCAGTTCCATATCGGCACTGCTCGGACGGCGCTGTTTAATTATCTATTTGCTAAAAAACATGGCGGTGAATTTATTCTTAGGATAGAGGATACAGACAAAGAACGTTCGGATGATGTTTTTACTAAAGACATTCTCGAGGGCCTGCTTTGGTTGGGCTTGGGTTGGGACGAAGGTCCCGAGGTGGGTGGCAGCTACGGGCCTTATTTTCAGCAGGAAAGACTGGAAAGTTACCGCCGGTTTGCCCAAGAACTGCTTGAGCAGGGCAAGGCCTACCGCTGCTACTGCAGCGCCGAAGAGCTTGAGCGCGACAGGCAAAATCAGCTCGATCATGCTCAAGCACCCAAATATTCCGGCCGCTGTCGCCACTTGAGCTTGGAAGAGAAAGACGAATTTGAACGCTCCGGCAGAGAATCCGTCATTCGATTTGCTGTCGAGAACCAAGTGGTTTCCTTTAACGATTTAATACGAGGACAAGTTGAATTTGATGCCGGCGGTTTCGGTGATTTCGTTATTATGCGCTCTGACGACACACCGCTTTTTGCCTTCAGCGGCATCATTGACGATGCCCTGATGAAAATTACCCACGTCTTACGAGGCGAAGAGCACTTAGCCAATACCGCCAAACAAATTCTTTTAGCCGAAGCGCTGCAAGTCTTGCCGCCTCAATACGGCCACCTGCCCCTCATTCTTAACCCCGACAAAAGCAAGATGAGCAAGCGCAGTGGCCCGGTGTCTATAACTGATGACTTCCGTCACCGCGGCTATCTGCCTCAAGCGCTGGTTAATTTCATGGTACTGCTTGGCTGGGCTTCCGGTACTGATCGCGAAATCTACTCTTTGGAGGAACTAGTGGAGGAGTTCACGCTGGAACGCGTCGGTAAAAGCCCCTCGGTTTTTGACCAAGAAAAGTTAGACTGGATGAACGGTTACTACATACGTAATTTGCCTCTGGGAGATGTTGCCTCTTACGCCCAAGACTTTATTAAAAACAAGCAGCTTGCTAAGGCGGTTCTGAAGGATCAGGCCTACTATCTCAAAGTAATTGCCTGTGTCAGGGAGCGGCTAAAGCGGCTGGACGAAATCGAGGAGAACATCAACTTTTTTTACTTTGAGCCAAGCTATAAGCCAAGTCTTTTGATCGCCAAGAAATCAACTCCGGCCAGAACCAAAAAGGCGCTTAAGCTGGCCTTGGCTTCGCTGAAGAAACTCTCTCAATTTTCCCTAGATGAAACCGAAACAGTTTTGCGCCAAGCCGCCCGCGAGAGCGACTTAAAAGACGGTGAACTGCTCTGGGCGGTTCGGGCTTCCATCTCCGGTCAGCAGGCCTCGCCGGGCGCGTTTGAGCTGTTGGAGGTGCTCGGCAAGACCAAATCTCTCGCGCGGCTGGAAAAAGCGATCGAGAATCTTGGCTAGCGCTCTCGGCTAAAAATCAGTCCTAACCTGTGCTAGAATTGCCTAGTTACTCCCAGGTCGTCTAATGGTAGGACACTAGATTCTGGCTCTAGGAATCGGGGTTCGAATCCCTGCCTGGGAACAATGCGTCAGCTTTTTTCAATGAAATTGGGGCTGTTTTTAGTGCTGGGCTTGCTGGTAGCGCTTTTGGTCGGCCTGATGATTTGGCGATTCATCGTCGCGGGCGATTAAAGTTGCTTCGGCACGATTTTTAGAATTCTATCGTCAGTTTCTGCAGGATTGCCCCGGCCGTCCCGGTTGGAAGTCGACACGTAAATTGTGCCGTCTTTGGCGATGAAAACCAATCGCATCCGACCGTACTCATCTTTAATAACCGTTTCTCGGGCGGCGACCTTTCCTTCAACTACCTCAACTCAATGCGCTCCAGCAAATTACCTCTTAAGCCAGCGAAAAAGAACGAGTTACGCAGCCGCCAAATTGCTGTGCCGGAGGCGGCAATACCAGAGAGGGCAAAGGTTTCCTCCCCACTGCAGAGAATCGGCTCGGCTAAAGACTTATCTTCCGAGTAGCATTTTTTCACCCTCGGCCAGCCGTAATTGGCTAAGGGCTTAATGATATTTATCTCATCGTGGGCAGTTTCACCGTGTTCTGTGACCAATAACTCTTCCGTTAGCGGGTGCCATGCTAGCCCTTGCGGGTTACGGTGCCCGAGCGAGTAAACAAGCCAGCCGGGTGTCGGGTTGTCCGGCGGCACTTGGCCGTTCTCCGTCAAGCGTAAAACCTTGCCAGCAAGTGTTGTTGGGTCTTGGGCAAGACTAGCTCGAGCGGCGTCGCCTGTCAGGACCCAAAGCATTCCATCCGGCCCAAACCGCAAGCGCTCGCCGTTGTGGATCGAGCCCCCGGGCAAGCGATCAAGGATGTAAGTTTCTTCAACCAACTCTTCGCCCGAGAGCCGAAAACGACTAACTCGGTTGTAAAGTTGCCCTGACTGGCGGTAGGAGTAGTACAAGTACAGATGGCCGTTTTCATCAAAATTTGGGTGCAAGGCAAGCCCAGTCAGGCCGGACTCGCCGACTGAGGCAACTTGTTTGAGCGCTACTGAAAACCGCTCTTTAGCTTCCGAGGTATAAGAGCGCACGCGGCCCGGTCTTTCGGTTAAATAAAAATTGCCCGCGGAATCCTCAGCCATATCCCACGGCACCTCAAGGTTGGTAATAAATTCTTCAATCGGCCAAGAATGCCGCTCGCTGTCAGCGTCGTAAGCTGGCGGAGAACTGCTGGGCGACAAAGCAGTATCAGTTTTAAAGGCAAAATAAAGCGTACCAGCAACCAGCAACCCGATAATGGCAAGATAGACCGCACGCTCTTTACCAGCCATGGTCTTATAATACTTGTTAGCGGGCCTCGGCCCAAACATTTATACTCGTGCCATCTCTTGAACTAGATTTCCACTTAAGCTACTTTGACTAAAGATGGCCTCACCAAAAATCACAATTTATTCCACCCAGACTTGTCCGTTCTGCAAGATGGAGAAGTCTTACCTTGATGAGAAAAAGGTGTCGTATCAGAATGTCTACGTTGATCAAGACGATAACGCTCGTGAGGAAATGATGGCCCACACCCACCAAAGAGGGGTTCCGGTAACCTTGTTAGAGTACCCTGATGGGGAGAAGCGAGCTTTCATCGGTTTCCAGAAAGAATTACTTGATAGTGCTCTCTCGGGCGAGAAGGTCGGAGACAGCTGGGGGAGTCAATGAACAAGGCCTTTTATATAATCGTGGCCATACTGGTCGCGGCATTTCTAGCCTATTGGTTGCTTGGCAATTATCGTAATCAGTCTGATACAGGCACCGTGCCAACTGAAAGCACTCAAGAGCAGGGCTCCAGCAGCCAGAGTACCGACAGCCAGAGTCCGTCAGAACCCTCCTCAACCGAACAGGCGCCTGAAGCAGCCGCGGAGACGGTGGTTACCTACACCGACGACGGTTTTTCGCCTGACTCCATTGAGATTACAGCGGGGACCAAGGTTGTCTTTATTAACCAGTCATCCCGTTCAATGTGGGTTGCTTCCGACCCTCACCCAATCCACAGCGATGATTCGGCGTTTGATAGCCGAGTTGGCGTTGGCCGCGGCGAATCGTATTCCTATACTTTCACCAGAAGCGGTCGCTGGGGTTACCACAACCATCTTCGCACCAACGATGGCGGTACCGTCACCGTCAAGTAGAAATTAAGACCCCTGTTTTAGCTGGTAAGTCTCCTCATATCCCAGGAAGAAGTCTCGCTTGATGTGGCTCGAAGGAACTCCCATTTTGGAGAGCATTTTTTCAAAGGCCTCAACCATCGGCTCGGGCCCCGAAATATAAAACAGCGACTGTTGCCAGTTGGGAACTTCCTCGGTGATCATTGGCTGATCAATAAAGCCCTTTCTAGCTGAAGCGATTGTCGGCGTTTGGTCGGTCAGCACGTAAACTGTTTTGAGGCCGATCTCTTTCTCGGCCTTAGAGAAAAGATCCCTAAAAATCAGCTCGGATTCTTTTTTGGCCGAGTAGAGCAGTGTAATTTTCCTTTTGTTGCCGGTGTCGAGCAGCCACTTAATCATCGATCTATACGGGGTAACACCGATGCCGCCAGCTATGAAAACAAGCGGAGATTTAGCGTCATTTGGCAAGACAAATTCCCCGTCTAAGTTGGCGGCAATTATTTCCTGACCCAACTCAAGATCAAACAAGGTTTTTTTGAAGCTGCTGGAAGTCTCCCCAGCAAATTTTGTTGTTAGGGCGATGTGTGATTCGGTTGGGGAGCTGGAGATGGTAAAGTAGCGCCTTTGTCCGCGTGAATCGGGTTTGGCATGAGGCAATGTCCATTCCAAAAATTGTCCGGGGGTAAACTTGAGCCGGTCGGTCGCCTCAAAAATGAAGCTAGTGATATTTTCGGAGAGCTTTTTCTTGTGAGCAAGGGTTAATTTCATAGTTATGCCTTTTTTGACTATCCGCGTATAGATGTTACCAGTCAGCAGGGCGAGCTCAAAACCTTGCTGGAAGCCACTAATAATTGATGGTAGCCAGCTCAAAACCAAGCCAACGATAACGGCGTAAACGGCTTGCTGGCGTCGATTGGAGGGGGAAGTTACCGGCTCCAGTAGCATCACGGTAGCAAAAAAGAGAATCGGTGAATGTATCAGCGGATTGATGATTTGGTCTAGATCGCCGATTTCCCCAGAGCCGAAAAACGATTTTACCGCGCTGGAGGTAATAATCGTGCCAAGTAGGGCGACCACCATCACTTGGCGACCTGTTTTGTGAGTCACAAGGGATCCGCCAAGAGCCACCAGCGGCGCAAAGTGCCAGCTCCCGATCCACCAGCTAGCGCTCTCTCCTATAATCGGCCAAGCAATTACAGCTGTTAGAGCCGCGGGGTTGAAAAAGTGACGATGTTTGAATGCCAAGATATATTTCGAGGCCATCGCAATGCCGGCGAGGACAACGGCAATATGGGCTTGGCTTGCAACTTCAAGCGGACCGAAGATAAGGGCCAATATTAAACCGGTAATGATGGCGGAATCGTCGTGGCCGCTGGTTCGAAAAATTCTAGAGAGCAGCCGGTTGAAGACAACACAAAGCGCCGCTAGCGCCAACGCGGCAAGCGGTATCTGAAACCATTGGTAGGGCAGAACACCGAGCAAGGAGAGGACGCTAGCAAGGGTGATAAGTGACAGCAGAAAGATCTGCATTAACCGGTACATCGTGACAGATAAGAAAAATTTCCGAAGAAGCCCCATTGAGATTTACTTTAGCAGATACCGAGTCTTAGTTTCGCCTGAGTCATTTCTTCAGTTATTGTAGTGTTATGGAGGGAGTTTGGGCAATAAGAACTGAGCAAGTTCTCAAGGAGTTTTCAGTTAACGCCAACCACGGCTTGTCAGAGGCCGAGGCGAGACGGAGACTGGCCAGTCACGGACCTAACGAATTAACCAGCCAAGACACGCCTAGTCTGTTTCGGGTGATTGCTCGCCAGTTTGCCTCGCCGCTTGTATATATTTTAGTTATCGCCGCCGCCATAAGTTTTTGGCAGGGGCAGTTGACGGAGACTATTGTCGTGGCCGGGGTCATTATTGTTAACGCCGCTATTGGCGCCTTTGAAGAATATCGCTCTGAGATGACAATTGCTAAACTCAGACAGCTTCTCTCGCCGCAAGCCAAAGTGCTTCGTGAAGGCAGCCGTCGTAAAATTGAAGCTCTGAAGTTAGTTGTTGGGGACATCATCGTTGTCGAGGCGGGCGACAGGGTTCCCGCTGACGCCCGATTAATCGAGGCAGACAATCTTAGAGTCAACCAAGCAATGTTGACCGGAGAGTCGGTACCATCCGCCAAGCGCGCAACCGTCGTCTCGGCGGATGTCTCGCTGATCGATCGCCAAAATATGATTTATATGGGGACGCTGGTGATTGCTGGTCAGGGAATAGCCGTGGTCACTCATACCGGCATGTCCAGCGAAGTTGGTCAAATCTCAAGCCAAGTCAGCGGCGTCAAGAAGGGAGCCAACGATATCACTAAGAAACTGGCCGGTCTGGGGCGTTTGCTGGTGGCAGCGGCAATTTCTTTAGCGCTGTTGACCTTAGTTGTAGGTGTTTTGCGGGGGCTTGATCTGCCGACGATGTCAAAGACCGCCTTGGCGCTGCTGGTCTCTATTATTCCGGAGGGCTTGCCCGTCGCTTTGACGGCAACCTTGGCGGTGGGTTTGTTGAGAGTTTTTCGAAAGCGCGGTCTGATTCGGCAGATTACTGCCACCGAGACATTGGGTATGGTCACGACGATTTGCGTTGATAAGACCGGAACCCTAACCGAGGGACAGCTGATGATTGAAAAGATTGTCGTCGGTAAAGAGGTCTACGAAGTCACCGGCAGGGGCTTCGGCCTAAGCGGCAATTTTAAGAAATCCTCAGAATCAGTCTCTCCTCACAAAGAGCCGCTGTTGTCATTTGCCCTTGAGCAAGTGGCCTTAGCGACAACGGCCCAAGTCGGGCGGCTTGACCTTAAACAAGACGAGGCACGAGAGCTGACGGATCCAACCGAAACGGCCTTGGCTGTTGCCGCCGCCAAAGCCGGTTACTACTCCAGCGATTTGCAGAAGAGATTTCCTGATGTGATGGAGATTCCGTTCGATCAAGACCTGCGCTACTCGGCCTCGGTATACCGGCTACCAAACCGCTGGCGTTATCTCGTGAAGGGGTCGCCTGAGAAGATTCTCGCCTTATCTAAGCGGCTGCTAAGAAGTCAGAGCCGCTCAGAGCCGATCAGCAAGGACAAGCGCCAAGAGCTAAATTCGACAGCCGAGGACTATGCTCGGCAGGGATATCGAATTGTGGCGATGGCCCACCTTGACAGGCCGCTCTCAGAGGAACCCTCGCCCCAAAAAATTAAGGACCTAACTTTTGTCGCCTTCTTCGTTATGAGCGATCCGATCAGGCAGGGAGTTGAGCCGGCCATTGATAGAGCGTATCAGGCGGGTATCAGACCGGTGATGATTACCGGTGATCATCTTCTGACGGCTGAACACATCGCTGATAAGCTCGGCCTTAACGCGACCGGTGAATCCGCTCTGGCCCAAGAAGTAAATTTTAAAGATTTAAAGTCGATTAGCGTCATTGCCCGCGCTACGCCGAAAGAAAAGCTAGCCATCGTTAAAGCCCTGCAAAAAGAAGGTGAGGTAGTGGCGATGACTGGAGACGGCGTCAACGACGCGCCAGCCCTAAAGAAATCGGATATTGGAATTGCCATGGGACGCCACGGCACTGATGTTGCCATCGAAGCGGCTGATATGGTTTTGCTGGACAATCATTTTAGCTCAATCGTTGCCGCTATAGAGCAGGGGCGGCTGATTTGGGAGAATATCCGCAAGGTCACTTATTACCTAATTGCCACCAGCTTTGGCGAGGTGCTAATTATTTCTGCCGCCTTGGTTATAGGATGGGAACTGCCGGTGCTGGCAGTTCAGATTCTTTGGCTGAATTTAGTTACCGACGGCATTACTTCTTTGGCCTTAACCGCCGAACCGGAGGAGGAGGCCTTGATGAAAAGACCGCCTCGTTCGTCTCGGGAACCGCTGCTTAACCGGACAACTCTAGCTCGAATCCTTGCCGTATCGCTGACTATGGCGGTGGCTTCCTTGGTTATATTTGCTCTGTTTCACCAGCAGGACTTAACGTATGCGCGAAGCGCTGTATTAACAACGATGGTTTTAGCCCAGCTCTTTAATCTTTTCAACGCTCGTTCTGAAACCCGCTCAGTCTTTGAGTTAAAACTAAACGGCAACCCGCTTCTGCTGGGATTGTTCGCTTTGGCGTTTTCAATTTACTTTGTCGCCCTGTACTGGCCGCCGCTGCAGAGTCTGTTGGGCGTGGTGGCGCTAGACGCTAAAACTTTGGTTCTTTGTGGGGCCGCCGCCGCATCGGTGCTTTTTGTCGACGAATCTCGAAAACTCATCGTTAAATCGCTGAAGGGATGGGCTAAACTACAGACAGCTAGCAAACCGCTGTAAAGTAGAGCTATGACGAACCGGCGGATTTTAATAGTTGAGGACAACGAAGAACTGCGCCGTCTTTACAAAGAGGTGCTCTCCGCCAACGGCTTTGAGGTTATCGAGGCAACGGACGGTCAAGAGGCCATTGATTTAGCTCTGATTCAGCGGCCGGCGTTAGTTCTGCTTGATTTAATGTTGCCGCGCCAAGGCGGCTTGGGAGTTTTAAGAGTAATGCGCAGTTTGCCTGAATTAAAGCTGATGCCGGTGATAGTTTTGACTGCTTTACCCAATCCCGAGTATCGAGCTCAAGCCGAAGGTCGGGTACAGGGATACTTTCTTAAAACTGAAATTAAGCCGGGGAAGCTGGTAGAAAAGGCCCGTGAGCTGCTGAAGGAGTGATGCCCCGAGCCAAACCGGCGTATTACTTTAGCCCTCAGGTATCCCTGCCACGTTAACTATAGAACCAAATGGCAGCGCTTGTACGCTAGGCGTTTTTTGTTAGGTTAAGCATACTAGGAGGCTCAAAATGGCGGATTACAGTCTTATAGTTTGTGCTGGCCCAGTTCGGGCCTCGAAAACACTATATCCTTGTTAACGAATTCGACAAGCGTCGCCAAACAGGATTGAAGTCCTTGATGTTCCGTCCCGCCGCTGATACGCGTGAGTCCCGACCAATTACTCAGTCTCGTTTTGGCGGATCTGAGGTGGACACTATTATCGTCAATAGCAGCCGCGAGATTCTCCGGCATATCGACAAGGAAACGGTAATGGTAGGAATAGATGAGGCCCAGTTTCTCGACTCCAAACTTATAGAAGTAGTGGCTATCTTAAGGGGTCGTCTTACAGTTGCCATAGCTGGTCTAGATCGAGATTTTCGAGGCCTGCCGTTCGGGCCGATTGGGGGACTATTGGCAATGGCTGATGAAGTTCATCGACTAACTGCACTTTGCAGCTATTGCAAAACTAATCCAGCGTCATTTTCTCAACGGCTTACCAGAGGTAAACCCTCAAGCGCTTTTGAAACAGAGGTTATTCCAGAGGGGGAATCTGACTCGGTAATTTACGAGCCGCGGTGCGCTGGGTGTTTTGAGCCCCCTCCAGATTTAGGACGCTGGCTTAATAGTCGTCTTCGCCCGTAGTCTTTTACTCGACTAGGGCCTACCTTTACTGTAAAATTTCACTTGTTAGTCCCGAGACTAATTGCCCCTATTTTAAACTGGCGCGTTCGTCTAGAGGCCTAGGATACCTGGTTCTCATCCAGGAGATCACGGGTTCGAATCCCGTACGCGCCGCGAGCGAAGCGAGCAAGCGTAAACGAGCCAAAAGTTTGGCTCGTGTCGGGATTCGAAGGGCGAGGCCCTGTTCCATGCTTGGAACGGCCAAGCCCCGGCCCGCAGGGGAATCCCGTACGCGCCACAAACATATTTACCAATTGGTTCTCACGATGAGTTTTCTTGGCTGTGCCTAAAACAGCTAAGATGAAGCAATGGAGGCGTTGCTGATTCTGGTAGTCATATTGGTTACAGCTGTATTGCTTCTGTTGCCCAAAATCAACCGTGAAAAAGAAGACGGACCTCAATTAGTCATACTGGAGCCCTTAGATCAGCTTATTAGCCAGTGGCGGCCTGTCAGGATTATTGGGGACAAACACCTGTACCACCGACTTCTCGGACGGCTTAAGCTAGCCGAACACGGACACGAATTCTTACGCCATCTTTGTAGCGGGTCGTCATATAGGTCCATCGAAGAGGGAGACTTAATTTATAGCGCCGAGATCGGGCCTCTTGTGTGGCGGTTGGATTTTAGTTCGGCTAAAAACATAGAATCGATTATCGTAGGGACGCCTCAGTTAACCAGTCCCTACCTTTCCAAGGAAGCGCTCTCGCAACTGGAACCGATAACGGCACACTTACCGAAAGCATACGAGGGCCACTATCTGCCAATAGTTGTGGCTCGCCGATTTTTCCATCGCCGGCTTATTGACGGCCCGACGGCCGAGCCGGTAAATTACCAGCTCGTCTCAGTTGTATTTTTGGAACCGGACTGGCTCAGTAACGCTTGGCCTAGCGGCCAAGAGGTTAGGTTGGCTACAGCCGCGCCGCCCGAGTGGGCCGAAGCAGTTTGGCAGAAGTTTACTTCCTACCCCGAAACGGCTGTTGATACTCGGGCCTTAGCCCATCTTGAAATGTCAGAACTCGACAATCGGCTAATTCAGGCAAAAATCATTGCCTCGTTAGACAAAAGGACTCGTCACTACTTGGCTAAACTCCTCCAAGCTAGCGTTAGCGGTAATCGGCGGGCTTTTTAGTTTACCTTTTCAGGTTAAATTGGCTAGAATTAGGCAAATGGTCTCAAAAGAGCTGTTGCCGCTTTCAGGGTTTAGGGATTCACTTCGAGAGCCAAAATCTCAACTAGAGAGTTTATTGAGAGAAGTCTTCACCAGTTTTGGCTACATTGAGATGGAAACCCCGGCCATTGAGCGAGCCGATGTTTTGCTTGGCAAGTACGGCCCGGAAGCTCAGAAACTGCTGTATTTATTTGAGGACAATGGCGGTAGAGAGGTTGGCTTACGCTACGATTTAACCGTCAGCTTAGCCAGATACGTCGCCGCCAATAACCAAAGTCTGAATTTTCCATTTAAAAGGTTTGAAATCGGACCGGCTTGGCGGGGCGAGAAGCCGCAGCGCGGCCGCTATCGCCAGTTTACCCAAGCTGATGTTGATATCGTTGGCGACAACTCGGCCGTTGGATCAGAGCAGGAGGTGCTTGAAATTATCAAGTCCGCGGAAAAAGCGCTTGGCATTGGCTTAGCGGTAGAGCTCAACGATCGCCAGCTTATCGAAAAAACTTTTGACGAGCTGGAAATTGAAGCAAGCAAGAGATCGGCCCTGCTAAGACTTTTGGATAAATCTGAAAAAATTAAAGCCGAGACGCTTTACGGCCAGTTAAACAAACTAGGGCTGACTTCCGCGGCTAAAAAACAGGTTGAGAGTCTATTTTTATCAGACGCCCAGCTGTCTAGTTTTGGCCAGATTGCTCCTGAGAGAGTGGATCGGCTAGAGCGCTTGCTGGGGTTTGCCTCTTCAATTGCGCTCAAAGCCAAATTCTCCCCTAAAATGGTGCGCGGCCTAGACTACTATACCGGTGTTGTTATCGAGGCAAACTCCGCCAAGGAACCGCAATTAGGTAGTCTGATCGGCGGCGGCCGATACGATGATTTAATTGGCTGCTTAGCCGAGCGCAAACTAAGCGGCGTTGGCGTATCTTTCGGAGTTGACCGGTTGGTGGAATTATTTAAAAGCGCCGCGCCAGAAGGATTGTTCGTCGTTAACTTTCCTCCCATCGAGAACGAGCTGAGGGTCTGGGTGAACCGGCTTAGAGAAAAAAATATGACAGTTGAGCTCTTTCCTGATAGCGCCGAGGAGCTAGGCAAACAGCTAAAATACGCTGACTCCCGTGGGTATAAGAAGGTGGTCATTCCTTTTGAAGAGCTTTGGGAGAAGGGTGTAGTTGCCGTTAAGGACTTAACTAGCGCCACCCAGCAGGAAGTTAAGCGTCAGTTCTTTGAGAGTCAAGATGAAACCAAGCGATACGTCTAAACCTTCCTCGGAGAGCGCGGGGCCGCTGTACGAGCTTGAGTCTGAGATTCTTGAGCACTGGCAAAAACAGGACATCTTCGCCAAAACTCTCAAGCACTCCTCAGGCAAGCCGATTTTTTCATTCTATGACGGCCCGCCCTTTATCACCGGCACACCGCACTACGCCACGCTATTACCATCGATTGCTAAAGACGTAATATCTCGCTATCAGACTATGAAGGGCCGCTACGTCCGCCGGATCTGGGGGTGGGATACCCACGGCCTGCCGGCAGAAACGCAGGTCGAGAAGAAACTCGGCCTTAAGGTTAAAAAGGACATTGAGAAACTGGGAATTGATAAGTTTATTAGCGAGTGTCGTAAGTACGTGGCCGAGGTCTCTGATTCGTGGCGATGGTATATAGACAGAATCGGCCGCTGGGCCGATTTGGATAGGGCTTATCGGACCGATCAACTCCACTATATGGAATCAGTTATTTGGGTCTTTAAGCAACTTTTCGACAAGGGGCTGATTTATCGAGGCAAGCGAGTTTCGTTGTTTTGCACCCGCTGCGCCACACCGCTGGCAAAATTTGAAGTGACGATGGATGAGGGCAGTTACCGACCGGTCAAGGATCCGGCCGTGACGGTTGCGTTTAGATTGCTCAACGACGACGTGTATCTTTTAGCGTGGACAACAACGCCTTGGACTTTGCCGGCCAATATGGCTTTGGCGGTTAAGCCGGACCAGGAGTATGTAAAGGTCAGCGACGGCGAGCGGCTGTTTATTTTGGCCCATCAAGCCCTAGAGCGATATCGCGACCTCGATTTGGAGATAGTTGAAACCTTCAAAGGCACCAAGCTCGTTGGCGAAGCGTATGAACCGCTATTTAATTTTTTCAAAACCGACTCCGGCGATCACAAGATTTATGCCGCCGATTTTGTTGATGTGGCCGAGGGCACCGGCATCGTCCACATCGCCCCGGGCTTTGGCGAGGACGATACGGCGCTGGCTGAACAGTTCAATCTGACTGTGCCTGAGGCGGTGGATGAGGAAGGTCATTTCACCGCCGAAGCGGGCCAGTACGCCGGTCTTTTTTACAAAAAAGCGGACCCGCTCATTATCGATGAACTGCGCTCGAAGTCGCTGATGATTAAAGTGGACCAGATAATCCACTCATATCCTCACTGCCACCGCTGCGACACCCCTCTGATTTATCGCTCGCAAGTTTCTTGGAGCTTAAAAGTTGAGCCGCTTAGGCGCAAACTGCTCAAATACAACAACAGAATTAACTGGGTGCCGCCGCATTTTGGTCAGAAGCGCTTTCGCTATAACCTTGAGAACGCGCCCGATTGGTCAATCAGCCGAACTCGTTACTGGGGCACTCCAATTCCTGTTTGGGAAACTGAAGACGGAGAAATATTCGTGCCCGACTCAATCGCCGAAATTGAAATGCTCTCAGGTGAAAAAGTCACCGACTTGCACCGGCCGGCAATTGACAGAATCTTGCTCAAATTGCCTTCGGGAAAAACTGCCAGACGGGTTAGCGATGTTCTTGACGTGTGGTTTGAGTCTGGTTCTATGCCGTTTGCCCAAGATCACTATCCGTTTGAAAACCAGCAGCTTTTTAAGGAGCACTACCCGGCTGATTTTATCGTTGAGTACACTGGCCAGCTGAGGGGCTGGTTCTACTATCTTCATCTGCTCGGCGCGGCGATTATGGATGAGATTGCCTTTAAAAATGTAGCTGTCACCGGCGTGCTCATGGGCACAGACGGCCGAAAGATGAGTAAGTCCTACGGCAATTATCCCGATCCGCGCAGTACGATTGTTCGTTACGGCGCCGAATCTCTGCGGCTGTACTTTATGAGTTCAAAAATAATGCGAGGGGAGGACGCTGATATCAGCGAGGAAGAGATAAGAGAGTGCTCTAGAGTGCTCAATATCCTTCGCAATGCTCTGCAGTACTGTTTAACCTATGCTAAGTTGGACTCGAACAAGGCAACCCCTGAGCGGACGCACATCTTAGACCGCTGGATTAGATCACGCCTTGAGCAGTTCATCGGTAGCTTTGATCGAGCTTTAGGGGAGTATGATTTTACTGGGGCGGCAAAAGAAATCAGGCCATTCACGGAAGATCTTTCGACTTGGTACATCCGGCGCAGCCGCGATAGATTCACCGCTGGAGAGTCCGCCGCCTCGTTGACGCTCAAGCAAACACTGCTTCGCTTTGCCGAAACAATCGCACCGTTGCTACCTTTTATGTCTGAGAAAATTTTTCGCGAGCTCTCTCCAGAAGAAGAATCGGTTCACTTAAAAGACTATCCGAGCGCGGATGGCGCCCTAGTTAATAAGGAATCTAAGCTGCTGAGTCAAATGGCGCTTATTCGGCAGATTGCTTCGGTTGTTCACTCCTTACGAGCCGAGGCCAAAATTGCCCTGCGCCAGCCGCTGTCTTCATTGGCGCTAGAGGGTTTTGAGGAGATCGCCAACGAGCCGGACTTAATCACCGAGCTAGCCGAAGAAGTCAATGTTGAAGAAGTGATCTTTGCCCCGCCGCCTCGAGACGAAACGTGGCCCAATTCTCAGCTGGCCGAGGGCAGGACTGTTTATCTTGATATCAAGCTAACACCAGAGCTTGCCGAGCGCGGACGGCTGAGAGTGCTGATAAGGCGGCTGCAAGAGGCCCGTAAAAGTGCCGGACTGAAAGTGGGCCAAAAAGTTGGTTGCTACTACTTTACTCGCGATGATGAACTTAAGGATTTAATCAGCCGTAACTCGGAGGAGATAAAGCGTCAGGCGGCTTTACGATCGCTCACGGCCGCCGAAGGGGAAAACGAAAACTGGCAGAATGTGCCGGAGGAAGAGCTAGCCGTAAGGTTCGGTGAGTCTTGACAACTGCTTGGCTCGGCGTACGATTTAGTTATCGGGAGCAATCGGGCTCCCAAGTTGCACTGTACAAGGAGGGAAAGCGGAAAATGATCTTGCGTAGTCGTGCTTTTGTTTCGCCTTGGCGGGGAGCCAAGGCAGTGGGGTACACTCCACCGGACATTTTCGCCCCGTGAGGGGCGCTCTCTCCTTTTTGACGGCCGGGGCTGATTTAGCCCCGGCTTAACTATTTCCGGCCCGTTAGCAGTTGAGTTAAAATAACCTGATGGTAATCGGTCTCTTCCAGCTGCTAATTGCTGCTCTTACGGTAGCTTGGCTAAAAATTTTTACTAAGGTTGAAATTGAGGGACAGAATCACCTAGCAGAGGTTACCAAGCCGCTTATAGTGGCAGCCAACCACGAGGCCCATCTTGATCCTCAGCTGGTCGCCATCGCCTTACTTGCTAAACCAAAACTTTTTCCTCTTCGCTATATGGCAAAAGATGTATTTTTCAGGATCCCCTTATTTAATTTTTTGATTTGGCTGATGGGCGGTTTTCCGGCAAAGAAGGGTAAGGGAATTGAAAGATCGCTAGCGCTGCCTCTCAGCATTCTAAAGCGCGGCGGCTCTGTCATCATTTTCCCCGAGGGGCGGATGGTGATAGAACGGCCCGCCCTCGGCGAGGGTAGGCGTGGGGCAGCAATGCTCGGCCTGAAAACGGGGGCAATGATCTTGCCGATTTCCTTGCACAGCCCTAGGGATTTGCCTCCCCTGCCGATAATTTGGGGTAGGCCTAAAATAACCGTCAGGATCGGCCAGCCATTTCGCTTAGACAGAACTAAACTGCTCCCAGCTGAAGACAGAGCCGTCCTTGAAGCAACGAAATTAATCATGCAAAAAATTGCCGATCTGTATTACCAGCACAGGTATTAGACCCCCGCCCTTAAGGCCTTGACAATAACGGTTGTTGCTTGTAACCTTGCTTCGCCCTGATTCAATATTTATTGAATACCAGATCCGTCGAGCAATGCTCCTCAGGCTCGGAGATTGAGCTACATCGAAAAAACCCAGAAGTACTGATTTGGTACCTCTTCGGTATGGATTTGATTAACTGACCTATATGACAATGCCCCCGCCAAGCGAGGATCACTCCGTTTGAGTACTTCAAAGGAGGTCTGATGACGTGGCTGACGACAAGAACAGCAATGAGCAGAGTCGTAGTGACAATGTGGAAGTTACCTACATGGATAACAAAGGAAACTCAAACACAATCTTCGACTCTGACGGCGGCGGAAAGCATGGCGATCACGGCCATGCAATCGTTGACTCCCAAGGCAACACCGTTCACGTTCGGGGTCAGGGCGAGCGGAAGGGCTAGCTGGTTGACCCCAGAGACCTGGTCAAGTCCTAAAACTGACCATATAGTTAAATAGTTGGGTTATGAACAAAATATTCTCTAAACTAAAAATTTCGAGTTTGACCGAAAGCAGGAGGAAATTTAGGAGAGTTTTCGCTAGCGAGTGCAAAGCGATACTTGAGCTGATTGACAGGGGTAAAATTACAAGACAGGAAGGGTGTTATCAAATCGCAGGTTTCATGACGATAGATGCGGTACGGAACGATTTCCGGCTGTTAGACGTCTGTATGGTAGCAAGTGAGCTAGAGCTTCCCGATAAACATGTTTCGGGGAATATTAAAGAAAAGTGGCAACTGTTGAAACGCTTAGTAAGTAGGTTGTAGTAGCTTTTTGGTGTAGATTCGCTTCGCGAGCCAGATTCTCTGTGTAGGCTAATTGGGATAAATCTAAGGCAGTTGGGGTAAGTTGTGCAATACACTGACCAAATGGTAATACTGGGTCATGCTTGGGCATTTGATAACGAAAAGGGATGATCAATTTTATTAACAAGGTTAATAATCTCTTCAACTTTATCGATCAGAACAAACTCTATCCAAAATCTTATGTTATTCACGGTCCGCCAGCTGGCCCCGAGGTAACAATCGGTGGTAAAAAGGTAACAATTTTTTGTTCGAGTAATTATCTTGGTTTAGCCAATCACCCCGCGGTTCGGGAAGCGGTGAAAGCCGGGATCGATGAGTATGGTCATGGTAGCTGTGGTTCCAGGTTAGTCTCTGGTACGACCGAAGCTCATCTAAGGTTAGAAAATAAAATTAAGGAATATAAAGGTGTTGAGTCTGTAGCAGTATTCTCTGCAGGAATGCTAGCTAATATGGGTACTATCCCAGCTATTTTTAATATCCCAGAGTTAACAGCGAAGGCAGTGGTAAAGAATAAGATAATTTCCCTATTCGGCCAGAGGAGAGGAACGATTTACAGTGATAGTTTAAACCACGCAAGTATTATCGATGGTTCGAAGTTAGCCGGAGTTGATAAGGTAGTCTACGATCATCAAGATTTGAATTTCCTTGAAACACGGCTTAGAAGAGATAGGTCTGGTACAAAGCTGATAGTTTCTGACGGGGTCTTCAGTATGGACGGCGATGAAGCGAGGTTGAGAGAATTAGTGTTACTGAAGAAAAAACATGACGCAATCCTTATGGTTGACGATGCTCATGCTAGTGGAGTTCTTGGGGAAAATGGCAGGGGAACCTATGAAAAACAGCGTGTGGCGATAGAAGACATAGATATTTATATGAGTACTCTTTCAAAATCATTTGGTGGGATTGGCGGTTTCGTTGCTGGGAGTAAAAAACTCATAGACTATATTCGGATCTCGGCTAGAACCTATATCTTTAATGGATCAATCCCTCCCGCTTCTGCGCTTGGCGTCACCAAAGCCATCGAGCTTTCGATCAAAGAGAATTGGCGGAGAGAAAGAGTTAGATCTATATCTGAAATATTTAGAAAAAGTGTAAATGAAATGGGCTTTAACACCTTTTCCAGCTCCACCCACATTGTACCTGTTCTTATAGGTTCTGAAGAAAACGCCCTTAAGTTTGCAGATGAATTGTTTAGTTTAGGGATTTTTTCACCTGCAATACGATGGCCAGCTGTAGAAAGAGGTAAGGCTAGGATAAGAATCTCTTTTATGGCCACACATACCGATGAACATTTGAATGACTTAACGAACGCTTTTCGAAAAGTTGGCAAACGATTGGGTGTTATATAGTAAATGAGCCCTCTGTTGACAGTTATCCTTGCCTCTAGTATCGGGAACTTTTTCCTTGGTTTTTTTGTCTTGACTCACAGTCAAAAAGATACCAATAACCTTGTCTTTGGACTCCTGGGTATTGCGACAGGTCTATGGGGTGTATCTAATTTTGCGTATCAGTTATTTGATACAACAATACTTTTAAAACTTACGTATACGACTGGTGCAGTTGTAACGAGCACAGCGGCATTATGGATAACACAAAAATCAGGCCTACCAGGTAAAAGATTCTTGTCTCTAATATTTATAATTTTAGGGTTGTTATTTGCTTTCCTGCCA